>Ga0209514_10000938_pt1 | contig 54798 bp, 51 predicted proteins | sample Subgrocontami58m_FD_187452 | JGI IMG/M metagenome (GOLD analysis project Ga0209514, IMG submission 187452) | Subsurface groundwater microbial communities from S. Glens Falls, New York, USA - GMW37 contaminated, 5.8 m (SPAdes) (version 3) | ecosystem: Environmental > Aquatic > Deep subsurface >... | reverse complement strand
AAATTTTCATCAAAATAACCTAAAAAAGTCTCTAAAAACTCCAACTGTCAAAAGGTTATGAGTGATAATTTTTCAATTATCAGTATGTGACGAAGTCAAGTTCTATACTAACAGACTAAAATAATTCATAGCTTCTAGAGCCACAATCCTTTTAAACTGCGAACCCTAGAAGTCACAATGAACGAATCAAATCGTCTAAAAATCGCAGTTATATCTGGCGCGTCTCACGCGCTGCAGTACAAGAAGGACAACCCTAGAGCCAGTGATGAAGAGATTCTCCGCCAAGTTACACGTAATGTCCGCGAAATTCTTGGCAAAATAAGCGAAGATTAAACTCTCCTATAGCAGATGACAAGACAGGGAGAAACTTATGTCATCTGCTAATAATTTAGTTATACAAGATACTTATTTTTATTTTGATATACGTAATAAAGAAGCGCACACAAGGCGATTAGCAAGACTGCCATTGTAATCCATAAATAAGGAGCGAACTTTTTAATGGTTTCAGCACTTCTGCTTTTAGCTACCGATTGATTGGCTGCACTTGTGTTTGAGGTACCACCCTGACCGCTAGCGTTTCCACTGCGAATCTGTTCACTTAAAGGGATTGGCTCAGATATGCTATGGATGGTTATGCTAGCCTTGCTTCCGTTAATGCTTAGTAATGTAACTGCAAGATCATAAGTGGTATCATTAGTCACTTCAAATTTCTTGCTCTCACCAATGATAAGAGTTGCTCTCTGTGGTGTACTGGAAACCTCAATTTTCGCAGTTGTGCTATCTATCTCTAAAATACCCACATAGTGATCCTGACCTTTGACTGTGACGCGTACTCTATCCTTTGCTGCAAGCTCTTTCGTATATCCTGTCTCAAGTGCAGATGTTTCAGCAATAAAAGTTGATGCCCAGTTAGTTGTTCCAGCATTATTCGAGGTGCTACTTGAATTAGTGCATATATCTGTGCTTGCAGATATATTAGACCTTGCTTCATTTCCAGCAGCATCGTTACAGGCAACTTCTAGCGTATAATTAGTTCCACAAGTAAGTCCTGATTCATTGATTGTTTGGCTACCACTCGTCCCACTTACAGTCGCACTACCTCTATTCACTACCCTACACGAGGTATTGATTCCTGCAAGAGTGTCTGCAATAGTCGCAGTAAATGCTAATGTAGTCGGAGTAAAACTAGACTTGGCAAGGCTAACTGTAGGGGGAGTGATATCATACACCATGGTAAAGTTCGTCGCATTGAAAGCTGAGTTGTTTGCTGTATCATTAGTCAGGAAGTTGTAATAATATCTGTCCTCTTTTGGGAAAGTTAACGTGAAATTCGCGATGCTGCTAGTTCCTGCGACTGAAGTGTTCACAATAGTCGAGTTAATGAGTGAGCCGCTAGAATTCCATAAATACAGGGTTACTCTAGTGATATTCGTGGCATCGCTAAATATTCCAGAGAAAGTGAATGTGGAAGAACGAGAAACACCATTATTACCAGGGAAAAGAGAATAAGCACTGGGCGCAGTTGTGTCATTAACCACAACACTCAAATTACGAGGATTAAATGTCGCGCTTCCATTAGTGATTGTAATAATGAGGGAATAAGTACCAGGATTAGTTGTATTTGCGCTAAACCAGAAGTAACGTGTGTCATCTCCTCCGCTACCATTAATAAGATAAAACGTGTTATTAGTCCAATTAAGGAATGTACTGCTGCTTGTAAACCCTTTATTTGCATGCGATGATGTGTTCTGGCTTCCAGCCACAATCACAAAGCTTTCAGGGAAGGTAATGGTTACTGAACTTATGTTTGCGCTTTGACCAAAGTCACTGTTATTTATACTAATGTTAAAAACAGAGATTCTGTCTTCAATAAGATAAAATACAAGAGCTCCAGAAGAGGTTGTCGCATCATGTGCTGCAAGAGCGAGCGAGGCAAGGATGCAAACGCTCACAAAAATACTAAAAAAGTTTCTATTTACAAAAAATGAACTACTCATTTCTCTTTAAACAATGATTTTATTGTCATTCTCTGCATACTCTCCTTGCTACAAATTCATCTTTTGCGTCGTCTTACTATTGCCAGAACAATGATAATCGCAACAATAATCACGACCCAGACAATCCATTTAGAACTCTTAGATTGTGCATCTCCATCATCTAACTTAAGGTTGTCTGCTGCACCTGATTCTGTAGTCTTTGCTGTCTCTGCTTTTGCATCTGTCGGAGTTGTCACTTGTTGAGCAGGGGTTGATGAGCCAAAAGGTTCAGCAATCGATTGAACTGTAATATCTGCCTTACCATCTTTGATTGCAACAAGAGTAACTTTAAGGTCATAAATACTATCATTAGTCACTTCAAATTTCTTGCTTTCACCAATGCTCAATGTTGCCTCCTGAGGCGTACTAGCAATTTGAATCTTGACAGTTGTAGCAGTAACTTCAAGAACTCCTGCGTGATGAGCGGTATTCCCAATATCGACACGGATACGCTCTTTAGGCGCTAATGTTCTCGTATAACCTGTCTCGAAAAGTGCTTTCTCAGGTACAAAAGTACTAGCCCAAGTAGACGTGGTTGTAGTTGTACTGCTGCCACCTCCGCCGCTCGCACTTTCTCCTCCAGAACAACTGTCTGTTGTAGCAGACAAGGGACCAACTGTCGCGATACCTGCGAAATCATTACATGTAACATCGTATGCATAACTCGTACTACAGGCAAGACCACTTTCCGTAATCGTGCTTCCACTCACGATTGCGCCTCCGCGATTGACAGTACAAGGCGTATTCACACCAGAGACTGCATCTGTAGCAGTAATGGTAAGTGTAAGAGTTGTCTTAGTTGAACTTGTCTTAGCGACACTGACAGAAGGTCCTACAGTATCAATAAAGATTGTTCTAGTCGCAGTAGTATTTCTATTATTTGCATAGTCTGTTACAGTTACATTATATGTATAATTCCCATTAGCAAGACCTGTCCAGTTGATGGTTCTTACAGAAGTGTTTGCAAATGTAGTTACGTTCGTAGCTCCACCTGTGCTATTATAGAGCGTAAATGTAATATTCGCCTCATTTGTATCTGATGCAGTCGCATTGACAAAAATCCATGTTCTAGAAACATTCGCATAATTTGCTGAAGTATTTCCAGGAACAGTGGTATTGAATTCAACAAGCGGTCTTGTCAGGTCAATGTAAATAGTCCGAGTACCACTATAATTTCTGTTATTCGCCTGGTCAGTTACTGACACATTGTAATAATACTGCCCATCACTTAAGTTTGTAATGTTCAATACAAGGTTAGTTCTATTTGCCACACCAACTATTGTCGTTGTCTCATTCAATGGCGTCCCATTTGCATATCCAAAGAAATACGTAATATTTGAGATATTAATCGCATCATGCACACTGACATTAATGAATGTATTGTTTCTAGATACATATGTATTGTTTGCATCACTGGTTGTGACGAAAGAGATATTATACGGTACTGTCAGGTCAATGTAAATAGTCCGAGCCCCTGTTGTATTTCTATTATTTGCATAGTCTGTTGCAGTCGCATTGTAATAATACTTTCCATCTGAGAGATTTGTAATATTTACATAATAAAGACCAGTCGCATTAGCAGTCGTGCTAAAGCTCTCATTCAGCAATGTTCCATTCCCGAACCATAGGAATATAGTAATATTAGTAATATTGAGGTTGTCGGCGCCGGAAATATTTATCACAGTGAAATTACGCGCAACATAAGTATTATTTGAATCCGTAGAACTATTGAATACAATCTGGGAAGGTGTTGTTGAATCAATAGTTACCCTTCGGGTTATAGTTGATATATTTCTATTATTTGCATAGTCCGTTGCCGTCACATTATAATGATAGACATTATCTCCTAAACCTGAAAGATTAACCAATACTCCTGTTGTGCCATTAGATTGGTTTACAACACCGCTTGCATTTGATAAGAATATAGTAATATTTGAGATATTAATCGCATCGGTTGCTGTCGCGTTCAAGAGGACAAAAGTTCTGCTCAAAAATGTATTATTTGCATCAGCACCGCTGTCATTTAGTATTGCAGTTGTTGGTGTAGTCAAATCAATAGTTACTGTCTTCGTAGCAGTAGTATTTCTATTATTTGCATAGTCCGTTGCTGTCGCATTGTAATAATACTTTCCATCTGAGAGATTTGTAATATTCACCAATGTCGAGACAGAAGTGTTAGTTTCATTCAACAGTGTGCCATTTCCATACCACAAATAAACTGTAACATTGGAAATTCCTGCAACCACATCTGTTGCTGTCGCATTGATAAGTGTGTAATTTCTACTTACGAAGCTATAATTCACATCAGCTCCACTGTCATTCAGCAGAGTAGTTGAAGGAGGGCTTATGTCATACACAATTGTAAAGTTAGTTATATTGAACGCAGAGTTATTTGCACTATCATTCACGAGGAAGTTCCAGAAATAGCGAGCCTCACGGGGAAATGTAAAAGTAAAGTTCACAAGGACATTAGTTCCGTTAGTCACAGAAGTATTTAGGATGCTGGCAGTAGCATTAGGGACAATAATAGTAGTGCTATTCCACACATAGAGCATGACATTAGAAAGGTTAAAGTTATCAGTTACATTTGCTGAGAAGTTGTAGGTCGAAGACGTAGTGAAAGTATTGTTTGAAGGAAAGAGGTGAAAACCAGTGCTATTCCTCGTGTCATTAACATTTATAGTGATATTTCCCTGATTAAATTCACCTGTTGCATTCCATGTCCTTAAAACAAAGGTATATCTTCCTGGAAATGAGGGTGAGGCATTAAACCAGAAATAAACAAATGTGCCTTCACTGCTGGCTGAACCATTAATAATGAAGTGTGTCTGGTTTGACCAGTTGAGAATACTAGTGGTGTTGGCAAAAGTGAAATTAGTATAGTTCAGTATGCTGCTATTCGCACTGTTCGCGCTATAATTAAAACTCGTAGGCAAAGTAATAGTAACCATTGTGATATTGGCGGTTTGATTTGCATCAGAGTTATTTACAGATATATTAAATACTGTATTGACTCCTTCATAAACTGATACAACAGTATTTCCAGCTGAACTTCTAACAGTATGCACAGCAATCACAGAAGAAAGATAAATGACAAAAATACTGACCACTAAAGCAACAAGAATAACGCTATACGTCTGAGCGCGACCACCAACCCCTTTTTTCATTATCAGATGAGAGTAACAACACTATATAAACTTTTTCAAAATTATTTTTGACAGTTTTCAAGAAGGAGAAATGCAAAAAATTAATTTTTTCTCTTTCATCGACGGTAAAACCTAGAGCAGCATTTCTCATGAGCGTTAGTCATCTTTGCAAGTCCCTTTCTGTCCAGTTAAACATTTTACAAAACGCCTGCTTCTTTCGATAAAAAGGTTTATAATGCTCTTATCAATTCTTAAGTTATGGATAATTAGGTTGATTAGGTTTCCTGTTTTCCTAATTATCCAGACAGAGAATTAGGTACAAAGGCTAATTAACCAAATTTTCTGTAATGCGGGGATTCCGGAGTGGTCAAACGGGCGAGACTTAAGATGTCCGCTGTCCGTTAGGACAGCGTAAGTCGGGATTTATGAGAAATCTCGTGTGCTTAGTGCCTACGGAGGTTCGAATCCTCCTCCCCGCATCTTACTTTTCTGACACTGAGAAAACCATTGGTTTTCTAGACCTTCAAGAACTTTGTTCTTGAGAGCATCCAAGAACCAGAGGTTCTTGGTGTTTCAAAGTCCTTTATAATCTCTGATCTATCGGCTCTGATTCAAAAGCCAAGCACCTGTTTTAATGACTTTCCCTTTTCTCAGAATTATCTTCTTACTTCTTCTCAAGTCCGCGCCAATACTTGAACAAGTATATACCAATAGTCACAATTATTCCGAGAATGACTAATATTATTATAGATATAATCCAGATGCGCCCTCGTTTCTCTCCTTTCTCTCCTTGTCCAGAAGATGTTGCATTCTGATTGTCTTGTGTCGTAGCATTATTTGTTCCGTTTATAGTAGAAGATGATGTAGAAGAACTGTTCGAAGCAGGAATAAGTTCAGATATTACTCTGACAGTAACATTTGCAGTAGTGCCAACAATGTTCTCAAGCTTGACGAACAAGTCATAATGCGTTGCAGAGGTGAGATTAAGTCTGGCGCTCTGACCTATATCAAGAACCAATTTAATTGGATCGCTCCGCACAGTAATATAAGCGCTCGTGGCAGTTACGTTATCGACAGTGACTGTATGCTCTGTCGTGTTCACTGTACTTCCTCCACCTCCTCCACTTGTAATTGTACCAAGGGTAGTTGGAATAGACACTTTAATGCTATCGCTTGGTTTCAAAGGTCTAGTGTATCCTTGTTGCGTATCACTAAGCGTCGGGCGATAGGTCGTACCTGTAATCGCTGCAGCTCCACCCCCTCCGCCGCTGCTGCCTCCGCTGCTAATGCTTCCACTCTCGGTTGCAGGTGCGCTAAGTGTGATGGTCCGTGCGCTGCTGTTGCCCGTATTTTCAGCTTCATCTGTACAGTTCACTATCCATGTATATGATGCAGGGCTTAAGGTTTGAATGAAACTCTGGTTTGCAGTAGTATTAGTGATGCTGCGGTTTGTCAGGTTAATTGCCCCGTTCAGGATAAGCGAGCACGAGCTTATATTAATCTCGTCAACAACACTATAGTTAAAAACAATAGTGGTTGAACTAGCTGTTAGATTATATGAATTGTTCGGTGCAAGCAAAGTAACATTAGGTCCATTAAGGTCTGCTGTGAATGATTGTATTGTGCTCCTATTAAGATTTCCTGCGCTGTCGTTACAGTAATAGGAAGCATTATAGTTTGTACCATGTGTCAGAGTAATATTGGTTGCATTGAAGATGCGGTTGTCAGTACTGCTTAACGTAATGTTTGTTACACCTTCTGTGAAACTTGCCATACAACTACCATTTTCATTTAGTGTAACATTCAGATTGCCTCTATTTTGCCAACTGTTGTTCGCAGGTGTGGTAATATTTACTCTTGGACGCGTCACGTCATAAGTAATGCTGAAGTTGGTGTTTGCAAACTGCTCTAGGTTTGTGTTAGTAACAAAAAGACAATTCCATGAGTACACACCATCACTTAAGAAATTATAGCTAAAGTTCGTCGTGTTCAGTGTGCCGCTTATATTCTGCACAGTCGCATTAATCAGCGCTCCCGTACTGTTCCAGACATATAGCGTACTATTGCCTAAAGTTGCAGTCGTAGTTGCATTGCACGAAAGAGTCTGGTTTGATGCAACTATCACTCCGCTAGAGGGAGCAGCCAGAGTAGTAACTAAATCGGTCACTGTGATTGTCCTATTAGGTGCTGCAAACGCGGCATTATTGTTCTCGTCAGTAAACAAGCAATTCCATTGGTGCGTGCCTATTGTAAGATTTGTTGCGTTAAATTCAGCAGCATTATTGCTACCAGATATTGTACGCGTGCTTTGGTTGATAATGCTTGAAGAAGAGTTCCAGACAAATAGAGTCACATTGCGCAGAGCCAAATCAGTAGCGTTGCACCTGAATGTCTGATTTACATTTAATGATGAAGTTCCATTGGCAGGGCTTGTTAGAGTAATATTTGGCGCAGTCGCGTCAAGTGAGATGATTGCATCATAGAGTCTAATACGTGAGTAACTAAAGTTAGTTGCGCTATCATTGATGCGCTTTCCAGTGCTATTAAGCGTTGCTGCAATTTGTGCTGGAGTGCGTACTTGATTAGTGAGGTTCAAGTACTCTCTAAGCACGGCAATTGCCCCTGCAACATGTGGTGCCGCCATGCTAGTACCCGAAGATAAAGCATATACATTTGTACCAATATATGTCGAGTTGATGCTTGAACCAGGGGCAGTCAACGGGGCAAGTAAACCTCTGCTGGAATATGATGCAACGCCATCACTTTTTGTAGTTGCCACAACTGCAGTTGCATTTTGAACGCACGAGGGAGCAGCAATTCCAGTAATGTTTGCATTATTGCCTGCAGCAATCACTACGGGAATATTGTTCCCGACCGCAGTGTTAATGGAAGCTGCTGTTTGGTCGCTGTTGCAATACACAGTATTGTTCGTGTCATCCCCTAGGCTCATAGTTATAACACTAATATTATACAAGCTTGCATTGCCAACGCACCAGTTGATTCCACTAATAATATTTGCATTATTACAACTTCCATCACCAGAACCACATGCTTTGATAGAAATAATCTTTGCTCCAGATGCAACACCTGTAATAGTGCCGTTTGCAGCAGCAATGCCACTGACATGCGTTCCATGACCATGGTCATCGTAGGGATTGCTGTCAGAGTTAACGAAATCATAACCTCCAAGAACTTTACATGTCGAAGAAGCATTATTATTGCCATAACAACCGCCAAGGTCAGGATGAGTGTAATTGACGCCGGTGTCAATAATACAAATTGCTCTGCCGCTCCCAGTAAGGTTTAAACCATTAGCTTGCAGAGGATAGGTCTGAGTTCCATTTATAAGTGGGACTGAATCTTGTAAGGAGATATATCTGGTGCGCACCTTTTCTACGCGAGTAACTGCAGCATTGTTCTGAAGTGCGTCAAGTTCTTCATATGTTACAAACGCAGAAAGATAGCCGTCAAATGTGTATTCGAGCTGCTCAATCGGCAGCGTTCGCGTAATTTCATCTTGTACTGTGCGAGCAGCAACGCTCTTTTTACTATCTTCAGTCGTATTGAGCCGAATGAATACATGCACTCTTTCTTCATTGAGAGCATGTTCATAAGCGATGTCTTCAATCTTATCATTCAGACTCTGCCCTTTTTTCTCTTCTCCCACAGCATGAACCGCACCGAGTATAAGAAGAACAAATCCAATCACAAGCGACATAAATACTATCGCTCTCATTCACCCACCACCGTACATTTATTCTCCACACAGCCACAGTGTGCTTGTCCGCAATCAAGTGTGTCTGGTTCGCACGATTGTGTACATCGAATTCCATTACAAGCTGGTTTCTCAGAAACAGAAACACACGAACGTGCATGACAGCAGGAAACAGGGACGCACTCACTATCCGCAGTACAAGAGGAAGCAAGACTTTGTTCAGTTATGGATAATTCGGTTGATTGGATTGTCTTCTTTCCCGAATTATCCATTAGAGAATCTGGTACAAATGATGATGCAATTAACCAGATTCTCTTTATCGTGGTGTTATTTTGAGGAGAGAGTGTTGTCTCGCTTGATTCTTTATCGCCAGAAAATATAATCGCGAGAGCGATGAAAGCAACAACTACAAGACCAGCATACCTTCCTTTTTTTTGCATGCTGAATAAAGAATGAAAGAGTATTTAAGAATGTCGCGAACTATATTTCGCGACTTTTCTCCATCCGCAGTCCGATAAACACGCAGATGCCACAGATTGCGGTCCACCACAAAGTGATAAACATATTAGTCTGGTCAGTTAAATCAAGAAGCGATGCAGGGCGATACCAGAGAGTTACAATAATAATCCAGACAAACATCGCTGCAAAAACAACCGCCAACCCTGCAAGTCCACGCTTTGAATCAATGCCCCTCATCCATATCAAAGCAAAGAGGAGTATTTAATCTTTGCTCTGACAAAATTTCATTAAAACGTCAGGATTCAACACGTTATGCACATTAGTGCTGTGTTGTACGATTCACCATAATCAACACAGCACACATAGCTTACCAACAGCTAACTTAACAATGCAAAATTCTTAGAGATTAAATAAATAGTTCGCGTTATAAGCCCAGACACTCTTTATATTTCAGCATCGAGCGATACTTCCACGCGAGACTAGCTTCAGAAAGACCAGTATCAACAGCAACATCTCCACTCCCTTTCGCAGTGATAATAGTCGCGCACAGATTCTTATTAGTCAACGTCTCAAGATGTTTGCTGTGCATAGAAATAGTGATATCTGCATCTTCAAGACTACCTTTTTGCACATTTCCCTTGCGTAATATATACGAGTTTTCCCATTCTTGCGCTCCAGAGTTATAGTTGTAAAAACGCAGCACCATGACTCCATTTTTAGGAATATCCTGTACGAGCGATTGCCGCATCAATTGTTCCTCAAAATTACTATAACTTATCTTTACTTCGGGTACATTGGCAGAGTTGGCGCTGTTTCTTCCAGACATAATAAATGGGGAAAAGACATAAACTGCTATTCCAAGTAGCACGACGATAATTACGAGCACAATCACTCCTTTCTTACTCATATCTCTCTGATAATAACATGATTTAAATAAGTTTCTTTGCACAAGATCACATAGAGTGCTAAGTTTTATAAATAAAGCGTTACCTCGAAAGATATGACACAACAAGAAGCAAAAACTTCACTTGAAACAAAGATACACTCATTGCTTTCTTACAAGCGTCCAGTAGATGTTTACAATGCTCTTTTGTGTAAGATAGATCAAGAATCGTGGGAACGCGTAGCAGGCAAAGGGAGATTGTTAGCACGCAAGCGTTCAGAATTGCACGATTTTTTTGTGCAGTCATGGTGCGCAGACATTTTGCACACATCAAAAATACAGGAAGAATATGCTTTAGTAGCTCACGGCGGATATGGTAGAAGTGAACTTGTTCCTAATTCAGATGTTGATGTAATGCTGCTTGTTGAGAATATTGTTTCAAATGAGAATCCTCTTGTCTATGCTTTCGAGGAAGGGATAAAGTCATTCGGAGCATCATATGGATTTCAGTTGAAGGCAGGGGTGAACAATTTTGCCAATATAAGAGGTCTCACGACGAAAGATGTGAACTCGTTTCTTGACATGCGGTATCTGGCAGGCAGTGCCGAACTTGCAGCACGTTTTAGAAACCAAATACAACAACATCATGAAAATCACGAGCTCTTCTTTCACAATCTATCTCTCTGGGAAAGAACGAGACAGGCACAGACTGAAGGTCTTGACGATATTAGAGCTTTCAACATCAAAAACGGGCAAGGAGGGCTCCGCAATTTTCAGACAGGGGTATGGATAAGGTGTATTCCGGAATTTCTCACGTCCGAGACTCTTTACAAATATCTTGAACATTCAGATCCAGTTACATTAGAGAGCTTGGATGTGCTTCTGGCTGTTCGTTCATGGATAAATCTTTCTAAGGAAGGCAAGCGCATTCGTCAAGCCAAGGCGAATAAACAGGTAGTAGTTGAAAGACGATACATCCCAATAGTTCAAGCAGATGTGCTGCAGCGTGAAGACTTTTTGGATTTAGGAGAAGAATGGCGTGAAAAGTTGCTCTCAGCTCGCCACACGGTTGAGTGTTTCACATCTGGAATAATTGCTAAGGAATTGAAAGACGGAGTCCCTCTCGGAAAATTCTTGCATACAATTCATGGACTCTATTGGCCTGAAGAAGGTCTTGATTCCAATCTTGAAAGAAGGACGCAATCATTTTTCACATTGATACGGGAAACTCAACGTAGAGGTATTTCTATTGATAAGGCTCAATATCAATCAACATTACATAATATAGCCTCTTGGATTCGCCCGCATCAAGGATTTGTAGACTTGTTCGAAGAGGCAGGCTCTCTTGCGACATCATTAGATAATCTTTCTAGTCTCGGTGTCTTGGGGAAAGTGATACCAAGCTTCACACAGCTTGAGACAGCGATTCCAGAAGTTAATCATCGTGCTCAACATCTGACATCCGCAGGATTCGCCCGTCAAAAAATCACAGTGCTAGAACAGCTAATCGGAGAGGAGAGTCCATATCCTTATCTTTCAGGAGAATACAATACTCTTAGACCAGAACATCGTTCCGCAGTAAAACTTGCTCTGCTCGTGAAGAGAATACCTACATTTAGTCCAGAATGCAGCGGCGTTACTAAGTATTCTCCACGTGAATACATGGAGGAACTGAAGCGACGCCTTCCATTTTCAGACGAAACTCTTTCAATGACCGAGTTCCTTCTTATTAATCGCGATCTTTTGATTAATTCTGTTAGGAATACTTTGAATGACGCGCAAACTGTCCGTAGTTTTGCAAGCAAGGTCGGAACAAAAGAGCGATTGCGTGCACTTGTGCTCTTCACTTATGGGGATCGCGGAAGGACAGATAATTTTTCAGAAGCAATGCATATATGGAAAAGCATAGACGAGTTGCATCATAAAACCATGAATTTTTTTACAGGCAGTTCAGAGGGAACACCATACGATCCAAGAGCATTTGATGCCGAAGAAGCAAACATGGATCAGGATCTGGGGAAAGATTTCAAGAGTAGTATTTATGCTCCACATACCTCCATATGGATACCTCGCCTCGTACAGGTTTATAAAAATCACACGCCAATTATCAAATCACTCAGGGATCCTTCGGTATGGGGCATTGCATGTCAGGATTATGGCGGACTCATGGCAGTAATAACCGGAGAGCATTATCGCTTAGGGTTGAACGTACAGCAGGCATATGCTTATGTATTATCACAGCATAAACTTGCGCTCTCATTCTTCGGTCTTGAAGGCTCACAGTCACCACCTAAAGATTATGATCTCCAGCTTGCAAGTGCTATAACTGAACGGCGCTTTATCGAACTTGATCCTGATAAGGTTCTCGCCCCAATTTCACGTCGCGCGCGCATTGATGATACGGCGGGATGTGATCTTTATCGTCTTTCATTCGAGACAGATAAAGATGCAAAGGGCATACTCTATGCACTCACGCGTATTCTTCATGAAAGATTGAATGCAGATATTTACGGCATCAAAGCTCATGTAGCTAGTGGCAAGATTGATGACTACCTATTTTTTAAGACTCCCCTCCCTTTAGAAGAGGCGAGGGCACTTGTCGCACAATATATCGGGAAGCCGATGTAATTTTTAGCGACACTAACGTAAGATTTATAACAGTGTAAACTATGAATAGCTGTGGCAGAGGAAGATGACGAGAAAAAAGAGGAATCCAAAGAGGATAGGGTATCAATTTTTATTGATGGAAGCAATCTTTATCATAGCTTAAAATCTATAGAAGGAGTAAAAATTGATTTTGAGAAACTCATAAAAGAACTTTCAAAAGATAGAATTCTGAAAAATACATTTTACTATATTGCTCCTTTAGATATTGCTTCAAATGAAGAGAGGTATTGGAAGCATCAAAAGTTCTTGGCAGAATTGGAGAAAATTCCGAGATTTAAGATAATTTTGTGTACTTTAAGAAAATACACTAAAAAAGATGGAACTTTTGGATTTGAGGTAAAGGGAGATGATGTTTATCTTGCCAATGATTTGCTTGTTGGAGCTTATGAAGATCTTTATGACACTGCAATATTAGTTTCAGGTGACGAAGATTTTATTCCAGTTATTAATACTCTAAAAAGGTTGAAGAAAAAGACTGAAAATGCTTTTTTCATGAGCACATCTTCCAAAAAATTAAGAAAGTCTTGTGATAGAGCTATAAACTTGAAAAATATCATTGATAAAATCAAAAGAGTAAAATAATAGGATCCGGTATTGTCCGAAGACCATACCGGGAAAGTTATTAATATTATAATAGTTTGCAAGTTTAAAAACTCTTGCTTTAAGCTTTTTCTCGCCTTCTGTCAGATATAACACCGAACTTAAAATTTTTATCATGTCGGGGAGCCTCAAGACTTCAAGAATCTACTGATTCTTGACGGCATTCAAAAACCAAAAGTTTTTGATGAAACTCCACTTTTCAAGGTGGAGTGGCTCCCCGAGCACAGAGAATTGCTGGATTTTGCTTTAAGGAGTTCTCTGCATCCAAAGCACGAGTGCCTCCCCAAACCGCACCTTTTAAGGGCATCGTGCTTTAGATACTTTGTTATTCTATTACCTATTTTTTTATACAGATAAATATATCCCACAGAGTTAATAATAATCAAAATCCAAAGAAGAATATTTATCCATATTTTATATTTTTTCCATGGAAAATCTTGTAAATAGTCTCTTTCTACACTTTTCCATTCTTTATCGTATAAAATGGAGAGTTCCTTATATGTTTTGGCGTATTTAAGAACGTCTTCTTCTTGTGGAATCACATTTGGATTGATAATTTCATATAGCTCATATTTATTTCAAATTGGGTGTAATACCCCGCAGCTTGCTGCGTCCAATTTGAAATTAGAGATTTCCGTCTCGAAGCCGAGCGTAATACCCCCTCAGCTTGCTGTGGGGATAGCAAAGGCTTAGGAAATCTCTTTATTCATGCTTGACTGCGCTTCAAGTAAATGAAGATGTATATTATTTATTTTTCTTTTAATGTCATTCTACTATTTTAGTGTCGTTTATCTATAAAAACTTTAGTGATTAGTCAGATTCCTCACTAAACTACTCACTTTCTTTCATGCTACACAATCTCTCTATATCTCTCCATGCAATATCGCTCCGATAATGAAGTCCATTTCCGTCAATCAAGCAACAAGCCATTGCCTGTAATGCGGTCCTACGCGCCTCGATTACATCTTCTCCAGAAGCAACACAGTTGAAAACTCTTCCTCCTGCTGCATATAATTTACCATCGCGCACTCCTGCTCCTGCGCTAAGCAAATGCACATTCTTAGGCAGATGACGATAGTCGATTCTTAATCGCTGTCCAAGCACTCTGCTGTAATCTTCAGGATATCCTCTGCACGCACCCACAATACATACACGTGAAAGTCCACCCATAGAGAATCCACTTTTATTTAGATTTCCAGCGAGTGCATCATTTACTAATGTTAAATAATCAGTACTTCCTTCATTGACAGCAATTCCGGGCAAGATAACTTGGGATTCAGGGTCTCCCCATCTGGAGTTGAATTCAATAACCCCGATGACTCCAGCAGTAGAGTCATAGATTCCACCCAGATATAAAATTCCTTTATACGGTCTTCCTTCTTTTGTAAGACCTAACACTGCTGGGCGTATAATCTCACGCACAATCCTTTCTTCTAAGCCCGAAGTTACCAGAGCCGGCGAGTTTGCACCCATACCTCCTGTATTTTTACCTTTATCTCCATTAAATGCTCGCTTGTTATCTTGTGCTGATGGAAAACTTAAGAAATTACTACCATCGACTATTGCATAATACGAGAACTCTTCGCCTTTTAGTCCAGCTTCAACCAGATATCTTTGTGCTGCGCTCCCCATCTTCCTAAGCTCTGCAAGCGCCGCTTGCGCACTCGTCTCATCATGTGCATCAACAACGCCTTTCCCCGCATACAGACCTGCAGCTTTAAAGAATACTTTCTCATGCCTGCGCAGAAGGTCCAGAGCATAAGGCACAGAGTCCTCGTTTATAGAAAAAGCGCGATATTCAGGCGTTTGAATACCCTGTCGTGTCATGAATTCACGCGCCCAGACTTTGTCCCATTCAATCTGTGCAGAATCTTGCGTAGGTCCAAACACCCTGAATCCCTCTTTTTGCAGTAAGTCTACTGTTCCAAGAGAAAGAGCATCATCTTGGGCGATATCAATTAAATCAGGCTTATATTCTCGAGCCAGAGCAAGAATCGTTTTTGGATTTTTAAGCTGTCCTCTCGCGTCAGGAATAAGCATATTCCTATACCTTCCGCTTTTTTGTTCGTTAATAAAATCATCGCGCATTCCTTCGTTTCCAGGAGCCACAATGACCTTCCTGACATCTTTGTTTTCCAGATACGCATTGGCAAGAGCATGCCCTCGTGCTCCGTCATCAACAATCATTACAGTTACCACAATATTAAATCGAATAGCGCTTTATAAAAAAATCGGTGTTTGAGCCAATATATAATTCATCAAATTTCCCCGAATAATCTCTCATAATTCCTCATAAGCACATCCTGCACATCTTCAAGAGGTATTCCTTTAATCTCAGCAAGCTTTTGGTACGCTCGCACAACTAAAGCAGGTTCGTTAGGCCATTGTTTGTCAGGATGCAGGTAAGGAGCATCAGTCTCACAGAAAAGGTTTTTCAAAGGTATCTCCCGCGCGATGCGTTGAAAATGATCACTATTGATCACAGATGTCGGAACAGTCACGAACCATCCATTTGCGACAATGCGCTCGACCAGTTTCCATTTTCCAGAGAAGCAGTGCATTATGACATTCTCTGCTTTCATCTCTTCAAGCATTTCAATGCATTCTGTTTCAGCTTTTCGCGAATGGATAATCAAAGGTTTCTTTAATTCTTTGCCCAATCTCACAATCTTCCTGAAAATCTCTCTCTGCCGCTCATGTTCTTTTTGATCTTCTTTAAAATCTAATCCGACCTCACCAATCGCACAGATTTCTTTCCGCTTCTCACGGATAAAATCTAATTCTTTATCAATAACCTGCTCAGTTAAAGTAAGGGCATCTATAGGGTACAAACCAAGAGCTGCTCGTATTTCTTTTGTCTGTTTCGCTAGAGCAAGAACACGACGATTAGATTCAGGGTTGACTCCCTGTGTTATCATAGCTCTTACTCCAGAGCTCCGCGCCCGTTCAATAAAACCACTCAATTCACCCTCTTTTTCGCAAAGGTCAAGATGACAATGGACATCTATAAACATAGCTCATCAATGTGTTGTATATTTATAAATCTGTCCAGCACTATCTAATCATGACCAACTATTTAGTTACTGGAGGCGCAGGTTTCATCGGCAGCCACTTGGTTGAAGCGCTTGAAGCGCGCGGAGATGTTCTGACAATTATTGATACAAAACCTGCTCCGATAGGCATAGGAGTACGGGCAAAATGGTATCTGAATAGCATAACTAAAGACTTGAACGATGTTTTCAGAAGTACAACATTCGCAGGCGTATTTCATCTTGCAGCCCTGCCTCAGGTGCAATACTCAATAGAGCATCCCGATGAAACAAATGAAGTAAATTACGAGGGCACAATGAAATTGCTCGATTACTGCGTTAATTATCGTGTCCCTCGCTTTGTCTTCTCCTCAAGTGCTGCAATCTACGGAGCCCATACTTCAGTTCCACTTTCAGAATCGCTGCATCCGCAGCCTCTTTCTCCCTATGCTAAGCAGAAATTTCTTTCAGAACAAGCCTGTCACTCATTCCATAACAGCTATGGTCTTAGAACAACTGCTCTGCGTTATTTCAACGTTTATGGTTCCAGACAGTCTGCAGAAAGTGATTATGCCTCAGTAATCCCACGTTTCTTCGAGAAGGCTATCCGAAGAGAACCTTTGAAAATCTATGGCGACGGTCTACAAACACGCGATTTTGTCTCTGTATCTGATGTTGTCGCCGCAAACCTTACGGTAATGGACAGCAACAATTCAGAGCTTTCAGGCAAAGTAATAAATATCGGCTCGGGTGAGGAAACAAAAATTCTCGAGCTTGCAAAACAGGTAATGCGCATCTCAAATACTAGCTTAGATATTGTCTTTGCTCCACAGCGCCTTGAGCCGAGGCAGAGCGTGGCAGACATATCGCTCGCTTCGCAATTGCTAAATTGGAAACCGACGATTTCACTGCCAGAAGGACTGCAGAGGACTTATGATTTTTACAGGACACAGTGCAAGACGTAATTCACCTCTTAAATCAGTTTCTGTAGTCATTTGAATGCCAAACTATAGAATCAAAACTTAAGCTTGTTCAATGGCGTAAATGTGTTCCATGCAAGCTCAAACATTTGTTCAAGCGCACGGGCAAAGAATTCAGTCGAAAGCCAGACAGCAACATCATAATTTGGATGCACAGACTTATCATCGAGAAGCATAAACACAACTTCTTCAGAATCAACAATAGTAAATCTTCCTTGGAAACCGTCAACGCTTCGAACTTCTGCAACTTTGGAAAATTCTTTAGCAACCTTTATATTATCAGCTGATATTGGGGCAGCAATACGGATAGTAACTCCACGCTTCTTAGCTTTCTCAAAAGAAGACAATAATATCTCAAGCTTTCTATTCAATCCTTCAGCTGTTGTCACAAGTGTAATTGTCTTCTCTGCAGAGCGAATCATCATATCCATATGGTTATACATGTTCTGTCTGCCTCTTAGACTTCCTGATAAGTCTGAAGGTTCAACAAATTTTACTCCGTTAGTGTAAAGATTATTAAGTTCTTCAAGAACCTCGTCATTTCTAAGCTTCTCAAGACGCTTACTCTTTTCCTGTGCATTAACAACTAAATTCTTCTTGACACGCTCAATTACTTCTTCAGGCTTTAGAGCAATAAACTTTATCGGCTTACCAATCTTCATAACAATAAAACCTTTCTTCTCAAGGGATTCTAGAATGTCATAAGTTCTACTTCTTGGCACATCAGATATGTTGCTTAGTTCACCAGCAGTGGAAACGCCACGAGAAAGAAGAGCTGTCCAGACACGAGCTTCATAAAGATTTAAATCAAATATCTTTCGAAGCCTACTCAAAAATTCTTCTTTGATAATCATCCTGTGGTAATCGACCTCTATGCTATTTTTAGATTGCGATAGTATTTAAATCTTTTCTAGAGTACTCTCTAAAAATTACGAAAAACTAATAGCGATTTTTCTCTCTCGTATAGTAAATACAATTGCTTCATTTGGGGCTTTATCGTCAGCAAAAACTATTTTTTTTGAGTTCGTTCTCTCTTTTATTGTCTCTTTATGAGTCTCTAGCATGGTCCGAAGAGTAGGGTCGCAATACACAACAAGATCAATCAAATCGCCCTTTTTGAGCGAAGCATTCTTCCTTTCTGCCTGTATTTTTCGAGTAATTTCTCTGGCAAATCCTTCTGCCTCAAGGGCAGGAGTCATTTCAGTATCAAATTCGGCAGCAGTTTCCTTTCTTCTTCCGACGATAACTTTCTTTACATTAAGCTGGCGTGCAAGAATATCCTTCAGCTCTTTTGAATTCTCACTATCAAAAACAACATTTGCTCCAGACAGTGTAACTGAAGCTAGAGGCCATCGCAACCCAATCTTAATTTTGTCTCTCTCTGCGAAACCTATTTCTACTAGTTTCAATGCTTGCACAAATTGTTGCTCTAGATTTTCGTCTATCTTTTTGCTCTCTGCTTTAGACCACTCGGAAAGATGCACAGATTCCTCGTCGACAAAACCCTTTCTTCGTAAGTCTTGCCAGATCATCTCTGTCAGAAAAGGTATAAATGGCGCAGAAAGTTTTACGACAATGATATATGCTGTACGAAGCGTGCTCTGTGCTTCAATATCTCTCTCGGCAATCCTATCTCTCACTAATTGCACATAACCTCTGCTGAGATCATTCAACCAGAAGTTCTGAATGGCGCGCATTGCTTGGTGCGGATGTAAACTCTCTAACTCTCTGCTGACATTTTTTACGAGAGAGTGCGCTTTACTTATAATCCATCTATCTTCTACTCTCTTGGAAGAAACACTCTTTCCTGCTTCAAGTAGTTTATTCAAGTTGTGAAGAATAAGAAGATTATTCATCGGCTCTTTTAGAACAGTGAATCCAAACCGAAGTTCCTGTGCAGGATCTTGCAGCATGTACAAGAGGCGCATCGGGTCTGCTCCGACCTTATCAACAGCGTCGTCAAACCAAATTGCGTTGCCTTTGCTCTTATGCATCTCTTCGCCTTTCTCGTCTTTAACGGTCTCATACCCAAATAGGGCTTTAAATGGAGTTTTTCCTGTAAGGGTGACAGAAGCCCAGAGCAATGCGTTGAACCATCCTCTAAATTGTCCAGGAATGCTTTCAGAAATAAGGTCGGCAGGAAACCACTCTTTCCAATACTTCTTATCGCTTAAATAATTAAGAGTTGAAAATGGAACAATTCCAGCATCAAGCCAAGCATCTCCAACATCTTTAATTCTTGAAGTCTCCTTCCCGCATCTACATTTAATTTTTATCTCGTCTATCCACGGCCTATGAATTTCTGGAAGAGATTCCACTTTTTTCTTGTCAACTGCCTTATTTTTCAACTCCTCAATACTTCCAATCACTTCAATACTTCCACACTCACACTCCCATATAGGCAAGGGCAACCCCCAATATCTTTTTCTTGAAATTAGCCAATCACCCATATTCTTCAGCCACTCTTCCTGTCTTTTCTTCCCATATTCAGGATACCAGTTTATTTTTTTGTTTTCACTAATTATCCTCTTTCGTATTTCCTCTGATTTTATATACCACTCATCGACCACTCGAAATACAAGCTCTTCCCCACATCTCCAGCAATGAGGATATCTATGCCTTATACTTTTTATCTTATATACAAATCTTCTTTGTTCTAAATCAGAAAGAACTTCCTTATTAACTTGAGAATATTTCTTAAAACTAAAATTCTCAAATCCTTTCTTATAAACTCCCGCTTCATCTAGAGGGGATATCGCAGGAAGATTTTCTTTTTTTCCTAAATCAAAGTCTTCTGCTCCACATCCGGGAGCAATATGAACTATTCCAGTCCCTTCTTCTCCAGAAGCAAGATCCCACAAAACAACTTTATGCGGAGAATTCTTTTGCTCCTCAAAACTCGCATATGGCATAATATATTCCTCTCCTTCGAATTCTTTCCCCATTCTTTTATCAAGAACTTTGTAATTTCCTTTAATCTCAGAGAGTCTGGATTCGGCAATCCAATATTTGACACCTTCATTCTCAACAAGAACATAGTCGATATTAGGATTTAAAGCAATAGCTACATTTACTGGAACTGTCCAAGGAGTAGTAGTAAAAATCAGAAAATATTCATCAGGACTTTTCTTCAAGGGAAATTGCATATACACTGCATTATGAGTCACTTCTTTATACCCTTCAGTTACAATGTCATGTTTAGAACTAGCCGTCCCACATCTCCAACACCAAGGAACAGAATCATTTCCTTTGTAAAGCCATCCTTTATCAGAATAATGTTTTATCAAATGCCAGTTATGTAAATTGTTTTTATCAGACATGGTATAATAACTATTTTCCCAATCCATCCACATCCCTAATCTTATCGACTGCTCAGTCTGAATTTTAGAAAACTTCTCAACTCTCTTCTTACACGCATTCACAAAATTCAAAATCCCAAATTTTTCAATATCTTCTTTGTTCTTCAGTCCGAGGTCTTTCTCTTCCTCTCTCTCAACCCATAGACCCTGGCAATCAAATCCATTCTGATATCTCAAATTAAATCCATTCATTGCCTTATATCTCTGAAACACGTCTTTGTAAGTTCTTCCCCAGGCATGATGAACCCCCATAGGGTTATTCGCAGTAATCGGTCCATCAATGAAGCTCCATCGTTTCTTTCCTTCGTTTTTCTTCCGCAACTTTTCAAAAATCTTCTTTTCTTCCCAGAATGCCAAAATGTCTTTCTCAGCACTTTGAATGTTAAAGACAGTGCCCTTGCTTTTGTTAGTGTTATCCATTGTTATTCCTTTATATCCTTCTGCAAACTTATAAAGTTATCTTCTGATAGTTTTATAAGTTTTTCTCGGGAGTTTTAGAGGACATCATCAGAAAATTCTTTCTCAATTTATCTATATGCTAGAACTTCTCTTACCAATTTAAGCGAGATATCTGGATTTTTTCCTCTTGCATCTTCAACAAATTCCTTTTCCCCTTCAATCGTCTGAGAATATAATTCTCTGCCTGAAGTAATCCACTCTTTCCAATAGGAACATAAAACTCTGCCATCATACAAATAACATTTTGGAGCGCGTAGAGACCAAGCAACTTTCTCTCCGTACTCCGCCCAATTAGTTTCATTCAAAATTCTTTGAACTTTCTCTGCCGTGACTCCCATGTTGAATGAAAGAATGATCTATTTAAGAACTTTTAGATAGTTTAGGCTCCATAGTCCGAATTGGGATAAATCAACAAAACTTTCTTCCCCGTAAGATTATCCCATTCTTTTTCTTCATGTTTTTCTTTTTTTCCCGCCATCGAAGGCAAGATTCGCATGATTATCAAGTTTATAAATATATCTATGTGCATTACTGATAAGTATAGTTCTATCCGATAACTAGTATATAACCGTAATGTTTAAATACACTGTTTTTTATAGATATAAAGAGGGTGTGTTCTTAATGGTGAAAAAAACAAATGAAGAGATTCGTCGGCGTATATTGTCCGTACTTGAGCATAATCCTCTTTCTGTTCGGCAAATAAGCGAAAAAGTCGAGTCCAATTGGTCCACGATTAACGATGCACTTGAAGATTTGAAGGAAGATTTGTTAGTAAAAGAAATTGTTTCAACAGACAAAATAAAAGTTTATCAAAAAGTTACAGGAGATACTTATTACAACCTGCCTATCACAGACGAACAAAGACAATTTTTTAGATATTTATTTTATTCAGTTATCCAAGAATATAAACTGGAAAAGAAGCGCCTTCCTAAAAAGACAGAACTTGCTAAGGCAGTTGTAGATATTATTCATGAAGAAGATATTTCTCTTCCTACTGTTTGGTATTTATATGGACAAATACCTTTAATGATTGCAGATCCGTCAAGAGATTATTCTACTTCTTTTGTCCCAGAACATGCAAAAAAGATTAGTGAAAGTATTAGGGTTATCGTAAAACGCCAAGAGAATAAGAATTCTCATCAACTTAGAAGTGAGCAATACAATAAATATGGCAACAAACTCTACGATTCAAAAGAAAGATTAATAACTTCTTTAGTTAGGGGCGGTAATGAAAAAGAGATTATTAAACTCTTAAGCGAGTTTTATCTGCTTTGTCCGACAGATAAACCAGAAGTATTCGAATTTGCTGAAAGATTTAATTCAGTAGTTGGGAAATTCTTATATGAAGATTCATTTGATAAGTATCGAACTCAGATGATTATCTCTCTTGAAAATGTTTGGAAGGTTATAACGACACATAGCCTTATTGATTCTTTAACCTCTCAAGGGTATTCACGAGAGGAACTTATGCAATTTTATCTCGGATCTTCTTTGGAAAATATGAAAATAGTTGCTGATGAATGTTTATCAAATTTGGAATCTATCTATTTTAGTGAACTCACAGAAAAAGATATCTCACTTACTAAAGAAGAAGCAGAAGTTAGAGGTATCATGTCTAGCTGGACAGGAGAATAAATGGAAAAGAAGAATTTTTTTGATACTTCGGTGGTTATTAGTTATGCCTCATACTCTCCAGTAGCCGTAAACGCAGAAATAGTTGAAAAGTGCTACAATTATATTCAAGATGCCAAAGGAATTTTTATTCTTTGCTATTATGTAATCTCAGAAATTAACAACCGCGTAAAAAAGAGAAGGATTATCTATGATGAAGTTCTTAGAAAAATGAAATATCCTGCGCACTTGATTGGCGAGTCTGAAAAAGGCAGAGATTTAAGCAATAATGATATTCCTTATGCAAAGAAACTGTATGAATCAAATAAAAACAATCCTATTGAAGATACTTCTATTAAATTCAATAATGAACAATTAAAATTTGAAAGAAGGATTTACAATTTTCTCAAAAATTTGGTAAAGGAAAGATTAATTCCTTTAAACGAGATGTCTGATAAACTTGTCAATCTTCTTCATGAGTTTATAACTGAATACGCTGACTGCAAGGTTTTAGCCTGTGCATTGCAAGCCCAGCAATCAGAAGAATTATTCTTTTTTGTCACAGCGGATAAAAAACATCTTAATCCAAACATGTATGAGTTTTTAAAAGAAGACGACCGTCTGAAAGATTATCTTTTCCCAGAATTCATTAATTTAATGTTCACAAAATCAAAAAAACGATGCGCCACCCCACCTTGAACCTCAAGGACGTGAGTCCTTGACGGCACTCAAGAATCGAAGATTCTTGATGAGATGGGGTTTGAATAGGCGCTCGTTTTTTGGATGCTCAAGGAACCATCCCCACCTTGAAACGTCAAAAACTGAAAGTTTTTGAGAGGTGGGGTTTTCGTCAAGTTCCTTGACATAATTACTTATACAATCTCCCCTCAATCTCCTTAATCATCTTCTTATAACCTTCAACTCCGCCGAAGAGCTTCATAATTTCAAGAGGGCGACCTAACTTATTGAGCGGCGATACTTTAAGGACTTCAGGGTTCTCCAAGTTCTTAATACCCTCATCGCTGTATTTTTCTAAAAGAACTCCGATGATTTTTCGCGCTTTTTGTTCATGATAATCCTAACAAGTCATATGTTAAAAAGTTATCTTCGCCCTCATCCTTCTCTTCCCCCGTCCACACCAGTCCACCCCGCCAAAGAACTGAAACGTCTCATTAAAACCAGCAATCAATACTTTCTTATAGTCTCTAATAAAAAATCATAGGTCTTATTTGCTTGTTCTAGCATAAACTGATAATAGCTCTTGAGTTTGTTTTCCTTAGATTTTTCTAGAGCATTAAAATACGCAATTTTATTATCTTTATAGATAATTATTGGTGTATATCCTGCGCTCATAAGGATTTTATTCATAATGAGTCTACCAGTTCTTCCATTTCCATCCAGGAAAGGATGTATAAATTCATACCTTCGATGAAATTCAAAAGCTATAATCAAAGGATGCAGTTTTCTTCGGTTATCCCGATACCAATTCATCAGAGAAGTCAATTCTTTCTCGACATCTTCAGGGGCAGTTGTTTGAGAATTTCCAACAATGTTAGAGACTTTCTTAAACCCACGCGGATAAGGCATTTTTCCTTCCAATACAAGATTTTTGGTAAGAATATGATAAAGTCTTTTCACAGAATTCAAATTAAATTTAAAGGATTTTTGCAGATATTCAAATGCGACAATTGAGTTCTTAACTTCTATGATCTCATTCTTATTTTGATATTTCGTGTCCCCTGTATCAATTATTTCCCGTACTTTTTGAGGTGGGATTTTTGAGCCTTCAATATTGTTAGAATTAAATATGAACTCCTTTGCAAACTCGCTGTCTATCAAGGGCTTACACTTTTTGCCCTCTATGAAGTTGCCTATTTGGATAGATTTTAATTCTATCTTTCTTGGCAGTTCCGGACTATGTGAAATGCGTTCTTTTATGTCTTTTAAAAATTGTTCTCTGAATCTCATCTCCTTCAGAGAGATTGCTTCCAGATTATCCAATAGATATTTTTCTTTGCTTATTATCGAAGAATCCTTGCCTATATGTTTCTTTATCAAGAGATTTTTCCCCATAAAAGAAACTTTCTTTACAAACGCAATATAAACTTTATCATGTACTTTGTTTTTCTCTAAATAACTCATGTTTTATTATACTTCTTCGAGTATATAAACCTTACCATTTGGGCACTAAAATATAACTACCTTTGTCGAATGCTATAATCAAATATCTTACAATTTGGGCACTAAAATTGAGTTATTTTCTTACCATTTTGGCATGAAAGATCTTCTTTCCCCTTCTTCGTCCCACACCTAATAAACTTCTTCACTTCCCAAAATAGTCACATCATTCTTTTCTTCGTCCACTTCTTATCAAAACTCTTCCAATAAGCTATACCTGCGAGAATCCCAATTACAGCCCCTGTTCCAGCGGCAGCGTATTCACTGGCAGAAAGAAATACAATTAAGATTGCAATCCCTGCAATTACAAGAATACGAAACCACTTCCTTCCAGAAATAAGCTCATCTCTGGCAAGCCACGCAATCCAGAACCCGACAGGAAAAGCGAGCACAATTAGCAGAAGTGCAAGAATACTCCTCATTAATTCCAGAATCCTCGCATCTATTTAAACATAGGCTTGTCAATGTCATCAATCGCTTTCGCAAGGTCAAAATCTTTCTCACTAAGTGCATGCTCACTATGCGTAGTCAGCGTAAGCCTGACAGATGTGTAATTTATTAAGATAGTAGGATGATGCTGTTGTTTTTCGGCAATCTGTGCAACTTGGTTAACAAAGTCTATCGAGTCAATAAAGCTCTCAAAAAGGTATTCCTTTACTAAATCAGCCGCGCCTTCAATCGCCCAGCTGTCAAGTTCTTGCATACGTTCTTGAATGCGTACAAGTGGCAAAGGCATAATAAAAGAAGGCATATTAGATTAATAAGACTTTATGTATCTTATATATTACTCTATAATGGTAACAAGAGAAAGATTTAAATAGGTAGTATTTTTCTAAAAATCATGAATATCGATGCAGTATACACGCGACTTGGTTCAGACAAATCTGGAGAAAACTGTATAGAAGTCAGACGCGGGAATAAAGAATCCACAAGGCACGTAGGTTCTCTTCCAATGATTGACCATTACGACAATGCACCTGTTGCTTATTTTGAGGGAAATATTTTCGTCGGGCACGGACCATGGCTCTGGAAAACTGCAGATTCTGAAAGATGGGAGAGAGTCCCATTGCCATTAGATGAAGATTATGCTGGCGAAGTTTCAGCATTGCAAGTTTCTGCAGATGAAAGTGGAGAACCCTCACTTTATATAGCCCAGTTCGACAAAGTCCATAAAACAAGCTCTAGAAAAGGGCTAGAAACTATATTTCAACTAAAGCGAGAAGGTCAAAAAAAACCGTTCACCATGGACTTTCGCCAAAATATTCCAAGCGTTAATATAACAGATATCGCAATCGATAATGCAGGAAAACTCTTTGGTCTCACAGATGATGGTTATATCTTCGGATGCGGTAATGAAAAAGTCAAGCAAAACATAGGTTCGCTCGCAATCTATAACAACGAGCTAGTTTTGGCAGGTCAAGACGTTTCAGGAACGGAAGATGGTCTTGTCTATAAAGTCTGGGATGCTGCAGAAAATGAGCTGGCGCGCTCACCAGATTACATCTGGGACATCGTATCTTCAAGACAAGGATTGTTTTATGTAAGCAACGGTCTGGTAAGATCACATTTAAACGAAAAAATAATCGACGATATGTTTATGCGTTCTGCGACAATAATCGAAAACGAAGGAGGACAGAATGTTTAATATTCGCAAGTTATTCTCTAAAAATCCCTCCCAGAGACCAGAAGTTCTTTATCTGCAACACGTACCAAAAGAATATACTGATTTGGGAACAGCTCAGAAAATAGAAGAAGTCAATACTATTGCACGTTCGTTAGAGACTATAGAAGAACATCATTCTCCGTTCGCATATGCAAATTGGTTTGTTTCTCTGCTTAATATCACTTATCCTCTAGACAGACCGTTGTTAAGTGCAGAGAGTGTTAAACTTGCCGCAGCACCCCTTGTTCCAATATTTGCCGCAGCGCAAAAGAACTTCGATAATCAGCTTCTTGAGTATCGCACTTCTTTACATAGCAAATTACTTTGTCAAGAAGCAGAAGGGGGAAGGGGTAGGGAACTCTTTATTAAAGGCCCAATTAGCGCCTCGTTACTGCAGATACCTGTACTCAGCAGGGAACAACGCGCGTCTATTCCGCTAAATCAATACTTAGAACGAAGTCGTGGCGGAGGGATGGGTATAGAAACAGTATACATAAATCCAGAATGGATAGATTCATTTGACAATCTTTCTTTATTGTGGAGTACAGAAAACCATATTGCATGGTATCACAATCGCTTTACCAATGCCACTCATACAGGCAGCTTGCTACATTAATCCTTTGAGAACTGTCTTTTATAAAACAAGATGCTAAAGACGGAAGATATAAAAACTAAGTTAAAGTTTGCAGGTAAATGAGGTTGCAGATAAAAAAATTTGAGGTTGATGCAGGCAGGCCAATAGCTTTTCTTTGTCATGAAGATGCAAGCGCAGCAGACATCAATGTCGGAGACAGAATTCAAGTTGCAAAGAATGGCTCTAAAATACAGGCGCGTGTAGATTTAGTCACAGGTTTTCTTAAAAAAGGAGAAGTTGGACTTACTGATGATATTCTCACATACCTAGCTGTAAAAAGCGGAGAATTTGTTGAAGTCACACTCATGCCCGGACCTAGGAGTGCAGTTTATATCGCCAAAAAGATGAATGGGAAACAGCTTTCAAAGAATGAGATTCAGATAATAATCAGCGACATAATCAACAACGCCTTGACAGAAGCAGAGATATCTGAATTTATAGTTGGAGTTTATCGCAACGGTATGACACATCGCGAGACAGTTTATCTTACCGAATCTATGTACAACACCGGAAAAGTCCTTCGCTGGCATTCTAAATTAGTTGCTGACAAGCATTGTATTGGGGGAATTGCAGGAAACAGAACAACACCTATAGTAGTTTCAATCTGCGCAGCAGCAGGTATTATAATGCCCAAGACCTCATCACGGGCAATTACTTCAGCAGCAGGTACAGCTGATGTAATTGAAACACTCACACGCGTTGACTTTTCTGCTTCAGAATTACAAAGAATAGTTAGGGAAAACGGTGCCTGCCTTGCATGGGGAGGTTCTCTCGGTCTTGCGCCTGCAGATGACAAAATAATTCGCATAGAACGCATTCTCCGTCTTGACCCGGACTCGCAATTAATCGCTTCAATACTTTCTAAGAAGATTGCTGCAGGAAGTACGCATGTAGTCATAGATATTCCTTATGGTAATGGCGCGAAAGTAACAAAACAGCGAGGCATAATTTTAAGAGAAAAATTCCTTCGTGTTGGCAGGCAATTTGGATTGACAATGCGAGTACTTCTTACAGACGGAAGCCAGCCAATAGGCAATGGCATTGGTCCAGTGCTGGAGATGATGGACGTCCTAAAAGTGCTGCATCGCCACGAGCCACCCAAGGATTTAGAGGAGAAATCTATCTATCTCGCAGGAGAAATACTCGAACTGACACATACTCAAAAAAAAGGCAAGGGTAAAGAATTAGCGAGAGCTATTCTTGATTCAGGAAAAGCAGCTAAGAAATTCGATGATATTATTGTGGCACAGGGTGCAACAAATAAGCCATTAAAGGTCGCCGGACTTCATAAAACCATAAACTCGTCCCGAAGCGGAATAATTCGGCATATAGACAATAAAGGAATAAATCGCATTGCCTCTATTCTGGGTTGTCCTGTCGACATAGGTGCAGGAATATATTTAGAAAATCATAAAGGATATAAGATACGCAAGGGCGAGAAGCTCATGACCTTATACTCTGAATCTCATGAAAAGATGCGCGAAGCTCTGGCAGCTTATCATCAGACTTCTCCGATAATAATCGGTTAGTCATTTGAAAACTCTGGGTTAAAAGTCTTTGAGTCGTCAGAAACTTTCAGTTTCTGAGCGCATCCAAGAACAAAGGTTCTTGGTGTTTTCTCAGTGTCAGGAGAAATATCCTTCGTCAGCGAAAGGTATATAACTGCTATCGACAATAAGAAGATAGAACCACATGGTGCTTAAAAAAGAGGAGTTAGCGTGGGCAGAACGCTACTGGACAACAACAAATTACATTGCAGCTGCCGCAATATATCTTAGAGACAATTTTCTGTTAGAAAGGACATTACAAAAGAAAGATATTAAAGATGCATTACTGGGACATTGGGGAACTTGTCCTGGCATAAACTTCATCTACACTCACCTCAACCTTCTTGCTTTCAAGAAAGAACAGCAAATTCTATTGCTGGTGGGTCCTGGGCACGGATTCGCTGCTGTTCTTGCACACTTATATCTTGAAGGCAGTTTGCAGAAATACTATCCAGATTTAACTCATGATGCAGAAGGTTTAGGTCGCGTTATCAAATCATTCTGCTGGCCAGAAGGTTTCCCAAGCCATCTTAATCCGGGTGTGCCTGGTTGTATCCATGAAGGTGGAGAGCTTGGATACGCGTTAGGTACGGCGTTCGGAGCAGCATTTGACAATCCTGATTTATTGGTTGCGGCAATCATCGGAGACGGGGAAGCAGAAACAGGACCTACTGCAACAGCTTGGCATAGCACAAAATTCCTCAATGCAGCAGGAGACGGCGCAGTGCTTCCAATTCTTCATCTCAATGGTTATAAAATAAATAGTCCAAGCATTTACGGCACAATGAGCGACAGTGAATTGCGCAGTCTATTTATAGGATATGGTTATACTCCTTTCTTTGTCGGGACTTCGCATAATGAGATGGCAAGCGCGCTTGAGAAGTCACATGCCTTAATTCAAGAAATTAAACAAAAGGCGCGTCAGAAAAGAGTTAAAAGGACTCCGAGCTGGCCAATGATTATTCTTAAAACCCCAAAAGGCTGGACAGGTATTAAAAACCACAATGGTGAGCGTATAGAAGGAAGCTACCGCAGCCATCAGGTCCCAATCAAAGATCCAAAGACAAATCAACATTCGCTAAAGGAGATAGAGCACTGGCTGCGGAAGTATAATCCTCAAAAGCTTTTTCCACAAGGCAAGGTTGACGCGTCGTTAATGCGTTTCGTGCCTCAGGGAGCAGCAAGCATTGGTGGAAATCCTCATGCCATTGGTGGAGATAAAAGAGTACAATTAAAATTGCCAGATGCACACGCATATGCAGTCAAGGTCAAGAAACCAGGAGCCCTGACTGCGAGCAGCACTGCAAATTTTGCGCAATACTTGACAGAAGTCATGGTTCAAAATTCTGCGGCACGGAATTTCAGAATTATGAGCCCAGATGAATTAGCAAGCAATCGCCTTGATGCAGTTTTGCGCGTCACAAACCGTGCATATTCTTGGCCACATTCTAATGACGATGAAACGCTCGCTCCAGAAGGGAGAGTCATGGAAATGTTAAGCGAGCACACTCTGCAGTCATGGCTTCAAGGTTATGTTTTAACTGGCAGGCATGGCATCTTCCCGAGTTATGAGGCTTTCTTACCTATTGTCGATAGTATGGTGAGCCAATATCTAAAGTTTATCACAACAAGTCAGGAGTATCCTTGGCGCACTCCTGTCTCAGCGCTTAATTACATACTTACTTCTGTCTGCTGGCGGCAGGACCATAATGGTTTTAGTCACCAGAACCCTGGATTTATCACCACACTATTAAACAAGGCACGCGAAGAGCAGCTTGTTCGTTTATATTTCCCTGCAGATGCAAATATGTTCCTAGTAGTTGGAGAGCACATATTGCAGAGCACAAATCGCGTTAATGTTGTAGTAGCAGACAAGCAGATAATTCGTCAATGGTTAAGTTATGATGAAGCAGTTAAGCAAGCCAAGCGTGGAGCAGCAATATGGGACTTTGCCAGTAATGCTAACCCTGATATTGTTCTGGCAGCATGTGGTGACTACCAAACTCAGGAGATGCTTGCAGCAATATCAATTCTGAAAACCTCACTTCCAGAACTAAAAATACGATTCGTAAATGTCAGCGAGTTAAATGTTTTGGGAGCAGAGGGAGTATATCCAAATGCACTTTCAGAACTGGCGTTCAATCAGCTTTTCACTTCGGACAGAGAGGTAATATTCGCGTTTCATGGGTATCCTTCTGCAATTAAGCAGATTTTATTCGATCGTGTTAAGAGTGTTGATTTGGCACGATTCTCTACAACGGGTTATATTGAAAGCGGAACAACAACGACTCCATTTGACATGCTCGTAAGAAATGGTGTCAGCAGATATCACTTTATAATCGAGGCAGCAACGCGCGGAGCTAAACAAAACAAAGCTATTGCAAGCAAGACCGCCGGATTGGTTGCTACATGTAAAAAGAAGTTGGATGAACATCATGCGTACATTGTACGAGAAGGGCACGACCCTCAGGAAATAAATGACTGGCAATGGAAATAGCACCCTCATCATAAATGCTGGAAGCTCCAGTGTAAAATTTCGGCTTTATCTGAATTCAGCAATCGCAGTCGATGGTGTTGTTGATGCAATCGGGAAGCAGGCGCGTCTTTCATTTGTAAAGAATAAGGAATATCAGGAGATAAAAGGCGTTAATGTGCAAGCGAGAAATTATACTGAAGCAGCCAATGAAATAATTCAGGTGATTAAAGAGTTTGTACATCCTAAGAGAATTGCATGTGTAGTACACCGCGTTGTCCATGGTGGCTCGTATTCAGAACCGCAGAAAATTACTCCAAATCTTTTGAAAAATTTAAAAAATCTCGCACCTCTAGCTCCATTGCACCAGCCACAGAGCATAACTTTAATTCGCTTTTTTATGCAGAGACTGAAAGCAATTCACATTGCTTGTTTTGATACAATGTTTCATGCGACTATGCCCACAGTTGCAAATACTTATGCGATTCCTCGCACATTTGCCAAGAAATACAAAATAATGCGTTATGGTTTCCATGGTTTGTCACACGCTTCTCTTTTAGATGCAGCAGAGAATCATACAAAAATTAAATACAAGAAAGTAATCACCTGTCAGCTGGGCAACGGTATAAGCCTTTGTGCAATAAAAGACGGAAGAAGTATAGACACCACAATGGGTTTTACACCTCTGGAAGGTTTGCCTATGGGCGCTCGTTCAGGTAGCATCGATCCAGAAATAATTCCATTCGTTTGTAAAAAAGAGAGAAAGACACCACAGCAAGTTTTGTCTCTGCTTGAACATGAATCTGGATTGAAAGCCCTCTCAGGATTTAGTGATATCAGAGATTTGCTGGAGGGAGAAAAAAGAGGAGATGCACGTTGTGGATTTGCTCTGGACTTTTTGGCATATCAGATTCGTAAGCAAATAGGGGCGTATGTCGCAGCGCTCAATGGACTAGATTGCCTTATTCTTGGTGGAGGCATTTCACGGGCGCCTAAAATGCGGCAACGCATTCTTTCAGGATTGGAAACACTGGGCATTGTATTAAACCAAAAAATGCTTTCACATGAAGCTCCAGTTTGCATCAGCAATGGCAAGGTCGCAGTTTGGATTGTAGAAACGGATGAGCAGGGATACATGTATGAGATAACGAAAGGGATGCACTAATTTACCTTGTTTTAATGGTCTTTTAACCACAAAGTAATTGAGATTTTGAAGATGAGATTAAACGAGGTTTTTGATGATAAGCAAAGCTTATAAATGACTCATCCTTTTAGATGTCATGGATATTGATATTATACTTGAGCCACAGGAAGAAGGTGGATATACGGTATACGTACCATCTCTTTCAGGATGTATATCCCAGGGCGAGACGAAAGCAGAAGCTCTTAAGAACATCAAAGAAGCAATTATGCTCTATCTAGAGACTGGTGAGAATGAACTCATAGTATACCAAGATAGGGGCGAGCTCTCAAAAGTTGTGGTATGAAACTTCCTCAAATTTCAGGAATTGAGTTGGTTAAAAGATTAATGAGGTTTGGTTTTGTTGTTGTACGACAACGAGGGTCACATATCCGCCTTGAAAAGAACGTACCTTCTGGAAGCATTAAAATCACAGTTCCAGCACATCCTGTCTTGAAAAAGGGAACATTACATCATATCATAAAAGATGCTGGATTGACACCTGAAGAAGTTCTCTTCTGATGTTACACTGAAATCAGCACCAGCTTTAAATATCTCCTAGCCATTAAAGAAAGAGGATGAAAATATTTATCGATTCCGCAGATATTGAAGAAATATTTAATCTCTCTCAACCTGCAAAGAATTCTTTGCCGCAGAGATTATGACACGATTTGGCACAAGACGTTTAATTGCAACATCAAGCGTTGCTATATAAGCACCTTTCTTTCCTTTAGCAATAAGTCCTTCATCAACTTTCTGTTTTCCCAGCCTGACTTTCTCAAGACCTTTAGAATAAAGAATAACAATCGCAAGGTCAATTGCAACGCGACTATCATGAGTAACCTTCAGGCGAAGGTCTTTAAGCTCCTCTATGACTTCACGGGGAATGAGCACACGGAACCCAAGCAAACGTAACTCTTCAATAAAATCTATTTTATTCTTCACACATGCAATAACAAAATTGCTATCTAGTAAAACTTCCATAATTATTAACTTGTATAAATAAGATAACACATCTATATTAAGCTTGTCATGTAAGAACATACTACTAAAGTGTTATGAAGAATTCTGATTCCGTATAATAAAATCATCAGAATTCTTCAGACAGGGAATTCTGTACGAAAAATGATACAATTAACAGAATTCCCTGTAACAATAGAGAGCTTTGAATAACCCTCCAATTTGTAGTTCTAAAAGGGTTATTCAAAGCGGTTCGATAGAGGACTTTGAGGTTTTTCCAAAGTCCTCAATATTTATATAGCTCAAAGCCCAAGAAGTAGTATGGAAGAGAGAGTGCATCAGATTGAGATTATAGAAGCAACAAGAAAAGCAGTTGTGGAAGATGATGCTCAAAGTCTACGCGATCTCTCTAACCAAACGATTCATAGCGCATCTTATATACAAGACAGCGGCAGCATAGTTCTCGCAGTTTTGGTATATACTCTTAGCAAACTAATCGAGCGGAATGCTCACGAAAAAATAAAAAATTGGAAGATATTTACCAAGAAACTTGACTCGTGGTTTGCTCTAGCGATACAAGCCTTGAAGGGAGGCAATCAAACCGCATACGAATCGTATCTTGAACAAACACGTAAGTCTCTGACAACAATATCTTTAAACGTCAAGCCTTACGTGCAAGAAGTTCTCTACAAGGCCTCAATAAATAAAGCCTCACGTATTTATGAGCATGGTATCTCGTTAGGAAAAACAGCACAATTGCTAGGGATAACACAATGGGAGCTAGCAGAGTATACTGGACAAAAACATGACGGGGGTTACACGACAATTGATGCGCGCCAACGTGCTAAAATAGCGTTAAAATTTTTCGAATGAAAACACTCATCTTCGACTCAGGTCCGCTTATCAATCTCTCGATGAATGGTCTGCTGGATATTCTAGTTCGCCTAAAAAATACATTTAATGGAAAGTTCATCATTACACCTCCTGTCAAGCACGAAACAATTGACCGTCCAATGAAAGTGCAAAGATTTGAGCTTGGAGCGATGCGAATACAAGAATTATTACAGCAAGGAATACTTGAGCTTCCAGAATCATTGAAAATTAACAATCAAGAATTGGAGCAGATAACCAATCATCTCCTTGAAAAAGCGAACCATGTAATACAGGTAAGAGAATCATGGGTTCCAATCGTCAGCGAAGCAGAAATGTCCTGCCTAGCGCTTGCTTTTCTTCTAAAGAAGATGGGTTTCGAGACACTAATTGCAATTGACGAGCGTACAACAAGAACTCTATGCGAAGACCCCTACATACTAGAAAGAATAATCAGCGACCGCATGCATCAATGGGCGAAAGTAAAAGCCACAGACCTTTCCGAGTTCAGGGAATATGAGTTTATTCGCTCTTCTGAATTAGTCTATGTAGCCTACAAAAAAGGAGTGCTCGGATTGCAGGGAAAACAAGCACTTGAAGCAGTGCTTTACGCAACAAAAAGCAAAGGTGCAGCAATTTCATATGAAGAGATTGAAACAATAAAAAAGATGTAAAAATGGCGCTTGAAACCTCTCTATTGGTCGACCTGCTTCTCTCACTTAGCATTGGTGCGATTATGGGCATAGAAAGGGAAATAATGCACCAAAAACAGGAAGTGCGTGATTTTGGAGGCATAAGAACTTTCGTGCTTATCTCACTTCTCGGGTTCATAATCTCATACTTGGCAACAGAGATTCTGCATTCAACAGCTGCATTTCTTTTGGGATTTACCACATTCATGCTGCTTGTAATTGCATCTTACATTCTTATTGCCTTAAAAACAGGACGCATTGGCTTGACAACTGAGATTGCTGCAACGATTGCATTCTTACTTTCTTCTCTGTTGGTATGGGACACAGAACAAAAATTCAACCTTATTGCCGTAACTCTTGCAGTGATAGTTGCCGCATTACTGGCAGTCAAAAGCCATCTTCATAAATTCGCAAAGAATACTCAAATACCAGAACTCTATGCTGCACTCAAACTAGCAATCATCAGCATAGTCATTCTTCCTCTCCTTCCAAACAAAGACTACACTCCCCTAGATGTTCCAGGAGTAGAATCATTATTACAATCGGTGCCATCTGTGCTTGCACTCGCTTCAGAACTATCTGTTTTCAATCCATTCAAAATTTGGCTTATGGTAGTATTCATCTCTGGCATTAGTTTCATCGGATATATACTGATGAAAACAGTTGGAACAAATAAAGGTATTGGGATGACAAGCTTTCTTGGAGGTCTGGTTTCCAGCACAGCAGTTACAATCGCACTGGCAGAAAGAAGTAAGGGAAATACTTGGAATGTGCCGCTAGCCATGGGCATTATCATTGCGTCTACAGTAATGTTCGGACGTGTTCTCCTTACAGTACTCGTAGTAAACCCTTCATTGGTAGCACCTCTCTTTCTCCCCTTATGTGCAATGGTTGCTGTCGGGATAGTAGCGATAATCTTCCTTGCGCGCAAACCTAAGCCCAAGAAACAGGAAAAAATCGATATTAAAAGCCCTTTTGCCTTAGGTCCTGCGCTCAAGTTCGGAGCCATATTCGCAGCAATCCTTACCATTGCAAGAATTCTTCATCTTATGTTTGGAAACGCAGGAATTTACACAGCGAGCCTCATAGCAGGTCTTGCTGACGTAGATGCAATAACTATCTCTCTCGCAACACTTGCAGGGAAAACATCACTTGAAAGCACTGCTGCAATACTTGGAATAACTCTGGCTATAACTGCAAATATGATAATAAAAACAGTAATTGCTTATATGACTGGAGCTCGCTCGCTCGCAAAGATAGTAGCCATCTCTTTTGCAGCCATGATTGCTGCAGGTGCGCTAACAGCCTTATTGCTCTAGCAAGCAGCCCCAAGTTTACACGTCGAAACCTATTTAAATACTGTCTTCCTAAAATATATATTCGCATGTATATGATGAAAGGAGGTTACTATGGCTAAAAGTGAGAAAAGCAATCTTATAGGAAGCTGGGCTTTCTTAATTGGTGTTGTTCTTGCAGTCATCCTTGGAGCAGTAGGTGAAATAGACAGAACTATCCTAACAGTTCTTATGCTCATTGGACTAATTGTTGGTCTATTGAATATAGCTGACGAAGAAGTATCTACGTTCTTAATGGCTGGCGTGATACTGATTATCGCAGCAGAGTTCGGCGGCAGATCATTGCAAGCAGCACCTGATGCAATCAATGGCATTTTCCAAGCATTGCTTGCTATATTTGTTCCAGCGACAATAATCGTTGCAATCAAACACGTCTTTAATCTTGCACGCAAATAAAGACAAATCTTAATTTTTTTATTATATTTTATAAATCAATAAACTACTGCTAGAAAATGGGCCCGGAGGGAGTTGAACCCTCGTCTGACGGGCTGGAGCCGTCTATTCTAAATCCGTTGAACTACGGACCCTTTCAGGTAGAGCGCAAAGACAGGTTTTAAGCTTTTCTAAAACCAGACGGAGATTTAGCTGCGCAAACCTTTATAAACAAAATGCCCGTCAGATACCTATGGTAAAAAAGAAGGATGATGAACCAGAAGTAGAATCACCTCATCCTGTACAAGTGGCAAAAGAGGCACAACTTGAGAACAAAATACTCGAAAATCTCGTTGAATTGCAAAAAGTCCATACAAATCTCGCAGAGAAATTTGATAAACTCGCAGACCAGATCACACAGCTTCTGTCATTATTTGAGAAAGCTGCCAGAAGTTTTGGAGAACATCCTGCAAATCAGGTAGCAGAAAAAGACAGAGAGTTTCTTGATAAAGTAGACAAGTTGTTGGAGCAAAACAAGACAATTGCAAAAGCCCTGACGTTAGTCGAGGAGCGCGTACGCGAACGTATGTATGGTTCTCCACCGTCCGCACCAATCCAGGCAAAACCAAAGGAACCTGAGAATTACACCCCTTCGCCTTCTGCAAAACCATTACCAAGGTTCTAAAATGAAGGCAACTAACGATGTCAGAAGCATCTTTCTAAGAATGTTTATGCGCGAAATATTAATCAATATGCCTAAGGGAAAGACAGAAGTCCCAGATGGCACATTCGAAACAGATATTTCATCGATTGCAACAAGCGCGACAGATAACAAAGAAACAAACACAATTCCATCTTTCCCTACAATTCCTTTTATAAAAAAAAGTTTCTCTCATATGCCTTTGCCTCAAAGAGCCACATTCGCCCTATCTCCCACTGGACCTTCTAGACCGCTTCCATATAATGTCCCCCAAATCATGCTACGTCAGCGCCCCCAAGTCCCGAAAGTATATCTCGCTTCCCCAACAGAATCTTGGCTAGTCAACTTGCAAAGTCTAAGGCGCATTCAACCCCTCTTAACGGACAAAACTATCACAAGTATCGAATGTACCGGTCCCGGAATGCCGATTATGATTGCTCGAGGTACTTATACTCAAAGCACCCCTGTGCATTTTACAGTTGATGAAATCAACAAAATTATCAAAGAAATCTCCGAACGTACCAAAATACCATTAAATGCTAGCGGCATTTTCAAGGCAGCAATTGGAGATATAATAATAACTGCAGTCCTCTCAGAATTTGTTGGCGCACGCTTTGTTATTCAGAAAAAAGTTAAGAGCCTACAACGACCACCCGTGCAATTACGAAGATAATTATTGGGCAGCCAGATACGTTTTTATACGCAATTGTATTCAACAATTAATGAAAAAGGGGCAGGAAAACAAACATCATTCAGTACACGCCAGCAAGAAGATGGAGCAAAAAGAAATAATTAAAAAGACTAAAGCACCTAATAAAACTCGTAAGTCCAAAAAGCATACATTCAACCCATTCAAAACATTCTCGCATTTTATAAAAGAAAGATTACATAAAAGCCCAGAACCAGAGACAACTAATCCCCAATCAACACCATTGCCTGAAGGTCATCTGCCAAAAATCGAATTGGGACAAGAGCTTAAGCAGCTTATAGAAAAACAAGATGATGCTGTCAACAAGCTCTACCAATTAGACATTATGCTCCGTAAATATTACAGCAAAGAATATAAAATCGGAAAAAAGAGGGCATATAATGAGATGATTACACAACTTGAAGAGAAACAACAAACCTCTGCAGCAGATTTGCTAAAGAAGATTATTGAATATGCATATTCTGGTAAACCTCTTGAGAATGCACAGATGAGTGAACTACTTTTTAGTTTTCAACAATTAATAATTGCAGATATTGAACGCAAACGTGCAGAAAAAGAGTCACATCAAAAGAGCAAAACGACATACAAAGAAATAAAACAGGAAGTTCTTGCAGATAAGCTAATGCCAGTAGCTCCGCAATTACCTCCTTCATTAAAGCCTTTCTTGCAAATGCCTGTAATTGACCTCCAAAAATACAGAGATAAACTGCGCGAAGTAGTAGACACAGTAAAGAAAATCCATCCGATGAAAGTATTCGCACGGGCACAGTTACCAAAGACAGCAGGCAAAAATACACTGCAAAAAGAACATATGCAATCGAAAGAATCACAATCCATACTACAAAGTACTCACTTGCCAGAACTAAGACTGCCTAATTTTTCAGACATCCATTTGCCCAAACACAAAACAGAAAGGACTATTGTTCCAACAAAACAAAAAACTAACTCTAAACATGAGATAAAAATGTCAAACATAAAGAATATGTTCCATGTCAAGAACCCGTGGACTAAAGTCCGAGGCGTGTTCGGGTTCTTGAACACCTCGAGAATTCTGCTTGCTTGCTCGCGGACTGAAGTCAGGAGTTTGCGCAAACAGAATTCTCTTAGTATCAAGAAAGTTTCCTTTCCAAATATTCATGCACCCCACTTAGAATTACCCAAAATTGCCCTTCCCCAGATTAACCGTAGTGAGTCTCATAGTCCGCGCCATAAACTACCATCATTTAGAGAGATTGGTCAAAAAATATCTCACATTCATATGCCTCATCCACATCTTCCAAAAATTTCCATTCCACATCCAAGGTTCAAGGCGGCGCATATTAGAAAGATATTGCATCTGCCGAAGTTCCATCCAGTACTATATTTAGAGCGCATCAAGAAGCATATACCAGAAATACATATAAGTGAATATGTCAACACAGTCATAGACCACATCCCTCGCATCCACCCTTCTGAATATTATGTTTCGATTAAAGAAAATGCACGCGTGACTTGGGAAAAGATACACCCTCTAAAAGCAACTAAAGAAGAGATTGCACTACAAGCAGAGCTAGCTAATGAACAAGCACAAGAAACTCAAGAACCTCCTGAGAATCTAGAATCAGAAGAAGAAATATTAAAAAAAGACACAGAGAAAAAGCCACAAGCTCCCAAGCCAATACTCATAACTCCGGAAAAATATTGGATTGAATACAAACCAAGGAATCATGCGCAAAAAATTGAGCACCATTTTGCATACGAAATAGATGATGTACATCACATTAAGAATATTCTTAGAAAGCACCACAAGCCAGGATTAATATAATTCTTATATCGAGGGAAATAAGTTTTCGGAAGTTTTTCACTCGATATAGATAACTGCATTGTTTACGTGACAGGCGCTGGCAGTTATCTATTAGAGGAGGGCGTTACTAAATGTAACAAAATCAACGCAGTCCTCTATATGTCAAGAATTACGTTTGCGCAAACTCCCTGCCTTCAGAAACTTCTGGTTTCTGACAGCCGTCAAGAATGCGAGCGCAGAGCATTCTTGAGGTTTAGCTCGCGAGCAAGCGTAATTCTTGGTGTTTCAAAGTCCTCTATAACACCTTTAACAGTATTTTCTAAGTGCTTCAACAATTATCGGAGCCACACTAATGTCTGCATATTTGTTAGGGATTGTATTTGAGGTTATCAACTCTGCGTATTTGGTGATAAGAGAGTCTGCTCCTTTGACAAGGAGACCGTGAATACCTATGCAGACAAGATGCTGTGCACCTTGCTGTTTTGCTAGTTTTAATGCACCAACTAGAGTGCGTCCTGTACTGATGATATCATCTATGATGATGACATTCTTCTTGTAGTGGTGTGCTTCGTCCTGACGCACAGAGATTTTTGTTGAGGAAAAGCGCGTCTTCTTGAGAACAATAACATCCTGACCGAGCATTTTTGCGATTGGTCTGCTCCACTGTGCGCTCTCTTCGTCCGGACCGACAATCGTAAAGTTATTCTTGAAACGCTTCTTAATATAGTTCGCGATTAGCTTGTTTGCACTAATGCTCTGTGCTTTATAAGAAAATCCTGACATTTTCTTAATTCTATGAAGATGTGGGTCAATCGTTATGATATGGTCGAAGTTCACCATAAGACGCATTATATGTTTAGACGAAAAACTGTCATACTTGAAGAAATGACGGTCTTGACGAAGGTAAGGGAAGTAAGTTGCCATTAGGATGACTCGCTTAGCTCCGTAATCCTTGGCAACACCTCCTGCAAGTATTGCTTCAATAAGTTTATTGTCTGGGTCGTTGCAAAGCGAGCCCATTATGACTACGGTCTTATTCTTGGGGTCTTTCTTGAGGGCAAGATGGAATTCTGAATCAGGAAAATCTTCCACAAATATCTCTGTGCATTCTGCCCTTAATGAAAGCGCTACGTCATGCGCGATATGCTTTGTCTCAGGAAATGTTGCAATTAGTAGGTTCATATCACTCTCTTATGCTTAAAATGAACCCTCGATATATAAATGTATCCGACATGGAAACAAAGAAATTCATACTGTGTATGAAAGCGAAACCATTTAATACCTTTGTTTCATCTCTTCTTGAAAGAGGAATCATGAAAAAGAATATTCTTATCTGCATTGACCGTGACGATACTCTTATCTATGACCACAAATACTTCTTAGGACATACTGAAGATTGGAAAAAGAAAGTTAAAATCCTGAAAGGTGTTGTCTCTGGCTTGAAACTTCTCAACAAACTCCCAAACACTGCTCTTTACATGACCTCTAATCAGTCAGGCATCGCGATTTTTCCGACTTTGACACCTAAGCGTGCGCGTATTGTTTGTGAGTATGTTATTGATATGCTAAAAAAGAAAGGAGCCATTCTTGATGGATTTATATTTTCACAGTACGTGACACCCGAATATGTTAAGCAGCATCCGCAATATAATTTTAATCCGCTCAGAGTTAGAGACGATCCGTGGGCAAAGCCACATCCGGGCATGATTAAAGAAGCCTTGAAACGCGAAGGTTGGAAACGCGAAGAGAGCAAGGTGTATGTCATTGGTGACCGCGCGACAGATGTAAAGAGCGCTCTTAACATTCAAGGTTTTGGAATTCTTGTGCCTGCAAATACCGAGCCTCATCAAATTGCTAAGACTAGGATTTTGATGAAAAGCAATAAGAAGATTTACATTGCTAAAGACTTCTTGGATGCAGCGAGATTTGTGATTAAAAGAGAGAAATAATTTCTCAATTTTTATAGAGAGCTTTGAATAACCCTCCAATTTAGATGTCCCTCGAGGGTTTTCAAAGCGGTTCGATAGAGGACTTTGGGGTTTTTCAAAGTCCTCTATAACGAGAATAACTATTTAAGGTAGATACTGCGTTGATTCAATATGAACCTAACTGAAGTAGAAACTAGAAAAAAACTAATTGACCCTGTTCTAGAACGAGTTGGTTGGAAAGTTGGAGGACATTATGTCAAAGAAGAGGTCAACCCCGTCAAATCAAAATTTCAGGCTAAAGAGTATATTGGTCGTGAGGCAGGAATAGAGAGAAATGTTGACAGATTTATGGACTACCTTCTTTTAGATGAAGACCGAAGCCCAATTGCAATAATCGAGTCAAAAAAGACTTCTATTGATGTTGAAAAAGGAGAAATTCAAGCTAGAACTTATCGGGATGATATTGAAAAGCAGACAAGAACTAAAATTCCCGTGTTTCTAACAAATGGACATACTTGGTATTATGTTGATGATTTGGACAGAAGAAGACAAGTATTACTGCCATTTACTCAAAAAGATCTTCATAGAATCGTTAGTTTAATGAAGAAGAGAAAAGACCCTTCAAATATTAAAATTAATACTAAAATAGTTGATAGAGAGAGGGGAATAGAAGCGGTTAAAATCGTGTTGGAGCATTTCGCCAAAGACCACAGAGAAGCTCTTGTTAATATGGCAACAGGAACAGGTAAAACGAGAGTGGCTATGGCGATTATTGATGGATTAATAAAATCAGAATATGTACAGAAAGTCTTGTTTGTTGTTGATAGAATTTCCTTAGGAAATCAAGCTAAAGAAAAAGGTTTCAAGAAATTCTTTCCAGATAGCCCTATCTGTGAATTGAATGAAGAAGGATATTCGGATTCTGCAAGATTCTACGTTTCTACAGTTCAAACTTTAATGTCTGCTCAAAAACCCAGAGGTAAGTTTTATGAAAAATTTGGAGCAGGAGCATTCGATTTAATTGTTTTTGATGAAGCACATAGGTCTTATTATGATAGAAATAATGATATTTTCAAGTATTTTGATGCATTGAAATTAGGATTAACCGCTACACCTCTGACACAAGATATGAAAGATCTAAGCACGTTTAGATTATTTAATTGTGAAGAAGGAAAGCCGACTGTTAAATATGATTATGATTCTGCTGTAAATGATAAAGTTCTTGTTCCTTATGTCGCAGATATAATTGAAACTAAAGTTTTGTCTTTAGGAATAGAAGGTAAAAAGTTAAGTAAAGAATTACAACAAGCACTAAAAATACAAGAAGAAGAGCCAGAGAAATTCCAGACTCCGGGTTCTAAGTTTGAGAAGTTTTTTACTGATGAGAAGACTAATGAATTAATTATCAGAGAATTTATTGATAGATGCTATAAATCAGATGATAATAGACCATGTAAGAGTATATTCTTCTGTGCAAGCGTAAGACATGCAGAAGCATTAGAAGTATTATTTCAAAGATTATATCCTACTTTAGCTAAGGATGTAAAGGTTATCACTTCAGATAAATCTCGTTATATTGATGAAGTTAAGAGATTTGGGAAGCGAGATAGCCCTAGAATTGCATTATCTGTGGGGGTTCTAGATACTGGAATAGATGTGCCTGAGATAATGAACCTCGTTTTTGTTAAACCAGTCATTTCTTCTATTAGATTCTGGCAGATGCTGGGAAGAGGAACAAGAAGCCTTTCTGCATGTGAAAATAAAGAGTGGTTGCCTACCAAAGACACTCAACATGTAAAGAATGATTTTCTGATATTGGACTTTAAGTTTGGAGATTGGTCTAATGTAATGCAGCACAAGCTAAATGTTTCAAAGCAAAAGTCCTCTGGGACAGATGCTAAAACAAGAATATTCTTGGAGCAAGTTGACGCTTTGGAAAAGAATTTAAATGAGAAAGAGAAGAAGATTGTAGAGAAACAAATTTTAGACACCATCAAAGAGATTGATATAGATTCTCCTCTTGTAATTGAGAAAAGAGAGATAATAATGAGAGTTGTTTCTTCTAAGTTTGATTTAAAGAGGCATGTCAAAGAATTAAGAGAAGAAATTGCTCCTCTTCTGATATACTCTCCTTCTGAAAATGCTAAAGTGTACAGTTTTATCTCTCAATGTGTTAAGCTCTTTGATTTTATTAAAACTGGAAATAAGGACAGAATAGCAAAGGTGGAGGAGTATGTTGTTGAGAGAGCAGACGCTATTTGGGATAAGAACTTAGACGCAATAATTGCAAAGAGAGATGACTTGATAAGAATACAAAAAGAGCCATTCTGGGAAGAAATTACTTTTGAGGATGTTGACTTCCTAGTTAGAGATATTGCCCCCCTTATGATATTCTATGAAGAGGAAAGAAAGAACATGCTGAAGATTAATGCACCCGATATGGTTACTAAAGTAGAAAAGGAAATTATGGAGATTAAAGAAGATAAGGACTTCAAGGAGTTTGTTGAAAATAATTCTTTGATGGAAAAGATTAGAGACGGAGAAGGAGTTACAGCTAATGAGCTTTTAGAAATAGAGAGTAGATTGAAACAGCTTAACCCTGCTCTCACAATGAATAACATCCAGCAAAGCAAGGACTTTGTTCTCTTTTTAAGAGAGCTAGTTGAAATAAAGGGGTTACCAGATCCGCAAGAAATGGTGAAATGGGAATTTGATAAATTTATTAAGGACAAAAATGAACATTATACTTCTGAACAGCTTAAATTTCTAAGACTTTTGGAGCAAGTATTCGTTAGAGCCAAACATTTAGAATTAAAGAATTTCGCTGAGCATCCATTAGCAGATGCTCGTCCGCTTGATATTTTTACAAAAGAACAATTAGAGATAATAATTGTAAAATGCAATAGACTTAGGTGGAAATAGGATGATAACCTTATTTCAGATTGATAAATCTGGAAGCGACTTGTTTGAAAAAGATTATTCTGTTGTTTTACTCTTAGATAAGAAAGTCATTTACGGAGTTAATATTCCTCAAAATGTAAAAGATGATTTGGTTTCGAACTTTAAGAGAGGAAAGATGAATATTTTTGCAACTTCAGAAAGAAGGAAGAAGAATAGATTTAGGATTCGTTTTCATACAGCCGTTATCATGAGTTTGATGGAGCAAGCCATAAAAGACATGGGCTATCTAGAAGATGTTAATATTGAGATTTGTAATGACATCGATGGTCACTTTCATGAGATAAAAGATATGCTCTTTAAACATTTTACAAAGTTAATTCCTAGTTTAAAACCTGAGGACATAGTATTAACCAGGTTCCAGAAACCTTCTTTGATTGATGATATCGGAAAAGCGTTTAGAAATAATGATACAGAAAAGTTGAAAGAATACACAAAGATACATTTAAAATCAGAAAGTCTTTATGAGATAATAAGAAAATGAAGACAGTAACCAGGGTTCCAAGGAACCGCAGCACTTATTGTTCCATCTTTGGGATGAAACGCCAAGCCGATATTACTGTCTCTATATATGACTGAATAATCATATAAAAAACTATCGGTTTAATAATTAGTATAAAATAGGGAAAAAGGTGTATACACCTTTTAGTAAAGATTTAAATAGCCTTTTGTGTTCTGAATTTTATGGTTTTAAAAAATCACCCATTGAGCGGGGAAGAGAGGAAGATCGTTTCTACACGATTATACAAGACAGAGTTTCTTTATTTTAAGAAAATTTGTGAACGAGAAGGGAAGTCTATCAATACGAAATTGAGAGAGATGATTAGGAAAGAGATCGGCGTAGGGGAGAAAGAATGAAGGATGAAGACAAAATAGTATGTGAAAAGACACATACCTCAGCTGAACAATATAATTTAATGATCTGGACGATATTTTCTGTAGGCATTGCAGTATCCCTTTACATTCTGAATATTAACTTCCGCCATAAAACAGAACTGGGAGCAATGCAATTTTTTACCAGTATTTTAGGCTTCTTCATTTTAGTGTATAGCATTTTGGCAATAGAGTCGTTTAATCAAAAAAAGAGCCTATTGTATAAAATCTATCATTGTGGAATAAAGAAAAATAGCCTTGAACCTAAAATAAAAGAACTGCCATTCTATAGATTAGATTGGTTGGCTGAGATAATTCTATTTTCGGTTTTACTAGCATATGATTATCTTTTTTGGTTTATTTGGATAAATAATTCTCTTGAGAAATACGGAGAAAAAATCATGGCTTTGGATTTACCAATGTTCGTATTTTCTCTTGTACTAGCCGCCATAGTCGTATCCAACTGGATTACAAGACCAAAAGACGATGGCGGAAATTTTATAGAGAAAATTAGAGCCATTATATTTGAGAATTACTTAAAGAATTATGATGAAATTGCAAAAAGAATACAAAGAGAGAAACCAAACAAATAAAACTGAGTGGCGAGAAGTTGAATTGGGAGATGAAAGAATATGTTTGATATCTGGAGAATATGGTTCTGGTGCGAGTGCATCAAGCTTTGATGGGAAAATTCGTTATATTCGAATCACAGATATTGATGAAAATGGAAATCTAAGAGCAGAAAAGGTTTCTCCCAATAAAACTGAAGATAAATATTTTTTGAAAAGGGGAGATTTGTTATTTGCTCGTTCTGGGGCTACAGTTGGTAAAACTTATTTGCACAAGAAAGAAGATAACTTTCAGTATGCAGGGTATTTAATTAGATTTAGATTCAATAATAAAGTCGTACCAGAATATGCTTACTTCTTTACAAAGACTCAAAAATATCTAAACTGGGTTTCATTGGTTCAGAATGTAGTAGCCCAGCCAAATATTAATGCCAAACAATATTCTTCTCTAAAAATTCCCCTCCCCTTCTCCGATGGGAAGCCAGACCTAAAAGAACAAGAAAGAATCGTCAGAATTTTAGAGAAAGCAGAAAAACAAAAGGAAAGAGGAAAGAAAGCTAATGAGTTGCTTGATGAATATTTGAAGAGCGTTTTTAATGAGATGTTCTATAATAAGGGATTTGAAGAAAAACCCTTATTTGAAATTACAAAATTTATAGATTATCTAGGAAAAACTCCTAAAAAAACCGAATATGGAATACTTTTGATAACTGCTAAGAATGTTAGACAGGGATATATCTCGAATGAACCTAAAGAATTTATTGCTGAAGAGGATTATCTAACTTGGATGCGAAGAGGATTTCCAAAGGAAGGAGACATTTTATTCACTACTGAAGCACCATTGGGAAATGTTGCTCGGTTAGGAAAATTTGATAAAATTGCTTTGGCGCAAAGAGTAATCACATTTCAATGTTCTAAGGGAATAGATTCTTATTACTTACTTTACGCTTTACTTTCGGATAGAGTAAAGAAAAGCATAGGAATACAATCTACTGGCAGTACTGTAACTGGAATAAGATCTCGTGAATTAAAGCAAATTAAAATTCCTCTTCCTCCCCTTCTCCTCCAGCAAAAATTCTCCAAAATAGTCGAACAAGTCGAAAAAATGAAAGGAAATGTTAAGAAAACAAATAGCAACTCTGAAAATCTCTTTAATTCTCTCATGCAAAAGGCTTTTAGAGGAGAGCTATAAGATGAAATATGTTTACATTGATGAGAGCGGAGACTTGGGAAAAATGGGTTCAAACTATCTTGTGCTTTCAGCATTGATTGTCAGTAATCCTGGAGAGTTAGATAGAATTATAAAAAATATGCGAAGAAATAAGTTCAAAAAAGAACTTAAAAGTTCTTCTGAAATTAAAGCTAATAAATCTTCCGGAACTATTATTATGTATATGCTGGAAAAGTTGAATCTTGTCAAGAATTCTAGGGTCCTTTATGTAGTCCTTGAAAAGAAAAAGTTATTTAGCGAATATCTTAGTAAAGATAAAAATAAATTATATAATTATGTTGCGGGAAAGTTAGCCAAACAAATTTTATTTAATGATAGCTCTGTGGAAATAAGAATAGATCGGAGATATGGTAAACAACTTTTACAACAGAATTTTAATAATTATTTCATGAAATGTTTAAATGAAAATTCAAATCCTATAAAAGTCAGAATTGAACATAGTTATTCTAACAATTTCTCAGGTTTGCAGTTTGCTGACGTTCTCGCATGGTCATGCTTTCAAAAATTTGAACACGAGAATAACTCATTTGTTGAAAAACTAAAGATAGAACAAGAGGTTTATCATGTTTGGTAAGAACTCAAGCTTAACAGAACCTGAAAGCACTAAAACGTGCACCTCAAGGTACACTGACTTCCAGGTTTTACCTGTTAGAATACTCATGTATCTGGGTAATTTAAACCTTTCTATGGACAATTCTCGAAACCTTACTCCAATCAGGAGAATTGTCCATCACGAGAATTCTGGACAAATTTTTATCCAAATCATCAGAATTATCGATATTTCAGAGGTTAAAAATGCCTAAGGAATCTTATTCTATCTGTCTCAAATGCGGAGAATTATCTACATTTAGTCAACGAATAGAAGCATGTAGCAATGGAGGAATGCCTTATTGTTATTGCGAGTTTGGAGGAGAAAGAGGAAGAATTTTTATCGGATATAGGAGAATAAACAAACAACTCTGGGAAAAGTTAAAGGAATTTAAAAAAAATAAATTAAGGTTAAAAGTTTATATACAATACAAGATAACTACATTAAATAGAAAAGGTAAAGAATAAACATGCTCCACACCGAACTCAAATCAAAAATACGAAGGTTATGGGATAAATTCTGGAGCGGAGGTATTAGCAATCCGCTTCAGGCAATAGAACAAATCTCCTATCTTATCTTTATGAAGAAACTTGAAGATAAAGATGTTCTTGAAGAGCAAAATGCAACTCTCAATGGAATTAAATTTAAGTCGATCTTTACAGGACATGAAAATTGTAAATGGTCTGTTTGGAGTGAATATTCTTCAGATAAAATATTATCACATGTTAGAGATGTAGTCTTTTCATTTATGCGGGGTTTAGGAGGAGAGAATACTCACTATTCAACCTACATGAAAGATGCTACTTTCTCTTTACCAACTGCATCTTTGTTAATTGAAGCCGTTAATATCATTAATGACTTACATATTAAAGAACAAAACCAAAATACACAAGGCGATATTTACGAGTATCTTTTATCAGAATTGCAATCGGCAGGCAAGAATGGACAGTTTAGAACTCCAAGACATATAATTAGGATGATGGTGGAGCTTGCTAATCCTCAATTAGGGGATAGAATATTAGATCCAGCCTGCGGAACAGCAGGATTTTTAGTAAATACCTATGAGCACATTCTAAGAACAAATCAAAAGAATGGAGTAAGTACGTTAACGCCTCAAAAGAAGAAGATGCTAGATGAAGAATCTCTATATGGTTACGATATTGATAGGACCATGGTAAGAATAGCAGTTATGAACTTAATGATGCACGGAATAACTGACCCTAAAATCGTTGGCGAAGATACGCTTTCAAAGAGATACAATGAGAAGGGAGTATACGATGTGATTTTAGCAAATCCTCCATTTAAAGGTTCTATAAACGAAAGTGAAAAATCTGACGAACTTACAATAAGCACAAGTAAAACGGAGTTATTATTTTTAGAATTAATGTATAACTGCCTCTCAATTGGGGGAAGATGTATAGTTATCGTACCTGATTGGGTCTTATTCGGTAATTCTAATGCACATAAGTCAATAAGAAAGCTTTTATTAGAGAAATGTAGGCTTGATGCCATAATTTCCATGCCTTCTGGAGTCTTCAAGCCATATGCAGGAGTTTCAACTGCAATACTATACTTCACCAAAGGAGAACCAACAGAGAGAGTTTGGTTCTATGATATGGAGTCTGATGGTTTAAGTTTAGATGATAAAAGAAATGAAATTCAACAAAACGATATACCTGACATCTTAGAGAGATTTGAAAAGAGAAGCAAAGAAGATAATGGAGATAGATTTAAGAAACATTTCTTTGTTTCTATTGAAGAAATAAAATCTAATGACTGGGATTTATCGATAAATAAATATCGGCAAGAAAAGCATGAAGAAATTGTTTATAGAGAAAGTAAAGAAATTATAAAAGAAGCTAAGAAAGAGATTAAAGCGCTATTAGAAGGATTTGAAGAACTTGAGAAAATAGTTTAATTATGGATTATTCTTTGCCTTCCTTAAATTTCTTCTCCAGTAATTTTAGTATGGCTTTTGGATTCTGTGAATCTGCAATAAAGCTTCCTGAATTTATTGCATCTGCGCCTGCAGTGGCTAATTCTCCGATATTATCTGTGTTCACGCCTCCGTCAACCTGAACCCATAATTTTGGTTTCATTTTTTTAAGAGTTATGATACGACGAGAGGTATTTGGCTCAAGCCCTTGGTGCTCTTTTCCAGGATGCACACCCATGACAAGTATTTCATCTATTGCGTCTAAGAAAGGTCCAAGCTCTTCCATGGATGTCTCGGGATTTATTGCAAGCATAGGTTTAGCGTTTGCTGTTCTAATTCTGTGAATAAGGTCCAGACCTCTATCATTATTCTTTATCGATTCTATGTGCACGATAATTTTTCGGAATCCTTTTTTTGCGGTCTCTGTGATCCATTTCTCAGGATCTGCAACCATCAGATGAGCTTCAAAAGCAATTTTATACTTTCTCAAGTCAGGAACAACAGATAAAGGCATAGACGTTGCAGGAACCAAGACCCCATCCATAAAATCAATCTGCAGTGCTGGGGCAATCTTGACCAGTTTAGCAAATCTCTGCTTAAATTCTTCAGGAGAATGAGCAAAAACAGTAGGTATCACACAATGGCTCATGATTACCTCGCCTTCAATTCATACGCAGTTATCTCTTTAATGCGGCGCACATGTCGTTTTTCTCCGCTGAAAGGAGTTTTAAGCCAAACATCTACAATTTTATTTATTTGTGCAATTGAGAGATACCATTCTGACAATCCAAGAACATTTGCATCGTTGTGCAACCGAGACATTTTTGCTAGCTGCGCGTCAGTTACAGTAACTGCACGAATACCTCGTACCTTGTTCGCTGCAATCGCAACACCTTCTCCACTGCCACACACTAAAATTCCTTTTGCTCTTGAGTCCGATGCAACTGCGGTCGCTACAGCAAAAGCTGCCTCTGGATAATCATCTCCGTCGCATTTGACTGGAGATAAGTCTTCATATGAAATTTTCTTCTTGTCCAGATATTTTTTCAAATTCTCCTTTGCTTCAAAACCTGCATGATCGCCGCCGAGAAAAACTCTTACGCTCATTTTCATATACTCTTAACGGAAGAGAGATTTATAATGGTTTCTATACCAGCGCCGCGACTTCTTTCAGAAACTTCTCAGGATTCTGAGTGTTTGCCACTACAGATGAAACGAGAACACCTTTGCATCCCAAAGTCAGTGCCTTCGCAACGTCTGCACCTGTTGTGATGCCTGCGCCGCATAATGGCAGGCTTTCACTCTCTTTTAGAAGTGCCACGAACTTTACAAGAATTGCAGTGTCGTATTCTGTAATGCTCTTGCCTGTTGCGATTAATTTTTTATCTTCAAACGCTATTGCATAAGGCTTCAATAGCAGAAGCTGCTTTACCACTGCGAGTGTACTCGCGCATACAGCAAGTTTCAGACCGACCTCATTCGCGTGTTTGATTGTTTTCTTTATGTCTGCAAAATTCAAGGGATGCTCGGAATGATTAAGCAGACTGCCCGTTGCGCCTGCGCCAATCAGGTGCTCGACAACCACTGAACCTGTGCTCCGACCGACCTCCTGATAATCAACATGCTGAGCCCAGACAGAAAGAGTCGTGTTCTTCACCAGTTGAATTAAATCAAGAAAAGGCACTGATACAATTGCCTTGCTGTAATAAATCTCAATTTTCTGCACTAAATCAAGAACCTGTGCACCCGAAACATAGTTCTTAAAGTTAATAATTATCATAATTCGCCTATAAGGACAAGGGAAATTGAAGGATATAAATCTTTCTTTAGGTCAACTAAGTCTTGAGATGAGTAATGGCATCGCGAATATAATCGCTCCACCCACTCAAGAACGAATGTTCATGAACTTGTGCCCCGCAGAACGTGTACCGATGGTCCATAAATGACAATAAGGGAGGTATTGCTCTTAACAGACCACTGTATACATCATCGGGAGAAGTATTGTCAACTTTGCGCGATATAATTAATCGAGGATTGGTAAATTTTGAATCAAGTCCCGTAATCTTACCAGAATCGAGCGAGACGGTAGAAGGATAACAAAACACACTCGCCTGCGGTCTTCCCTCATAACAAAGGTGATAAAGACTTATGTTTGAATCAACGTGCGTACCTGTAGCTACAAGAGGTTGTGATTTTGTTCTTCTCAATTGACCTTCTTCTAAGCTGGTAGGTGTGGCTACTACTCTTTCAGGAAGTGTGAGTGTTCTCATGAATTAAGCTCTTAGCAGACGGATTTAAATCCTTTGGTTAAGATTCTTCTTTGTGAGATCGAGCGGCTCAACTGGCGTGTACGTAATTTCAATATTGCCACTGAAGATGTACTTTTCTGTACGTTTTAAGGCAGCATCTCGCTCATCATTAAATCTACCAAGATGGTAGCCAATCTCTTTCTTGCGAAGCGCACTCTCGATAAGCTGCCCGAATTTAACGCTCCAAATTTGCGCTCCGATAATTTTCACTAGGCCTTTTTCATCAGTTATTTCTCCTCGATGTACTTCCACACAGTACATATCATACATGTCGCTATCATTTTGCCGTGTGACTGAGATGCCTGCTCCGTATCCATGTTCAGACGCAAGCCCTGCAACAACTTCTCGTGCTCGGTCTTCATAACCTCGAGAAAGCTCAAATACGCTAAGTGTTACATTCATAACATTTAGAGAAAGAGTGTATTTTTAAACTAGGCGGGTGATTTTTCACTACCTTCCACTCGTCACGCAAAGACAATCTTCCTTAGCTTCTCTGCTAGTTCAAGAGGCTTCTCAGACTGCCAGACATTTCTTCCGACTGCGAGCCCTGCCGCGCCAGCTTGCATTATATCTTTTGCATGTTGGAGAAAATCTGATTCAGTTGTTTTCATGCCTCCCGCGACAACTACTTTGCATCGCCCCGCCGCTTCAACTGCCCACTTTAAATCTGCAGAATTACCGCCGTATTTTATTTTTACAATATCTGCACCTATTTCCAAACCAGTCCTAGCTGCATAAGATATCATCTCCTTATTTGCATCTTCCTTCACACTTGCACCGCGCGGATAAATCCAAACTACGACTGGCAATCCATGTTTATGTGCTTCTTGTTCTATCTTCTCAAACTCCTCTAGCATATCTGCCTCGTGCTCACTGCCAATGTAAATGGTATATCCTACCGCTGAAGTACCGAGCTGCAGAGCTTCAGACACAGAGCAAAGCTGTCGTGCTATTGGCTCCCCTTTGTAGAGACTTGTCTTGCCGTTAAGTTTTAGGATTAAAGGCACGTTGCTCTTCTTTATCTCAACAAGGTATTTTTCGACAATGCCTTTCTGAAAAACTAAGGCGTTGAATTTTCCACGTTTTGCAATATCAATTATGTACAATGGGTCAATGTTCTTGTCATTGAAATCGCTTGATGGCCCGTGTTCAAGTCCCTGATCGTAAGCTAGAAAGAGAGCCTTCCCATTCGTTGTTATTCCCTCGATTTTTACTTTCATGCTTCTCCTCTCTTCTTTGTCTTCTGTCTTTGCCCGCCTGCAACTTTTGCATACTCGGGTACAATATCTTTAATAAATTGCTGCATTCCTTGCTTAGTCTTTGGATGCTCAAGCAATCTTCCCATAACGCCTAAAGGTAATGTAGCAATGTCTGCGCCTGCTAACGCCACTTCACGGAACTGCCTGACATTGCGGATGCTTGCTGCAAGAATCTCACATCCTTTTACTTTTTGTGTGGCAAATATTGCCTTGCATTCTTTAATCAAGTCAACACCTGAGACAATACCATTATCATTTTTCCATTTCTTTAATTTTTTCATGCCTTCTGCAGGAAAATACTCCTCTTTCTTGAATCGAGATTTATTAATCTCTCGGATATAATCATCTTCTCTTCCTACAAATGGACTCACTATTTTAGCTCCTGCTTTCGCAGCGAGTAATGCCTGTTCTGGAGTGAAGATGAGAGTGCAGTTAATAGGAATACCTCGCTGCGTTAAGGCATGAATCGCTCTGATGCCATCAGAATCACACTTTCCCGTATCAGTGATGCATGGATTAACTGGAATTTTAATATAGACATTGTTTGCAATTGGATTAAACAGATGGTATAAATGAATTCCTTCATGCACCATGTCTGTGAAATTAGTGCCAATCACCTCCAAGCTCACAGGTTTTCCTTTTACCTCGCGCAAGAATTGGCTAATGTATTCCTTGATGTCAATTCTCTCTTTTTGCTTATGTAATTCCTCAACTGCTTTTTTAATTAAGCTAGGGTTTGTCGTCACTCCGTCCAGCATGCCCCATTTCTTGGCTTGCCTGATTTCCTCAATATCTGCGGAATCGATAAATATTTTCATCCTCTTTGCCTCTTTCTTTAATGGCTAGGAGATATTTAAAGCTGGTGCCGATTAGCAGTATCTCCGATACTTATAAATGTCCATTCAAAATTTAGCTTATTTCATGTCAAGAAGTCTGACAGAAAACCACACCTTTTAAGGCAATGTCGTTTACTTAAGGAATATTAGATAGGCTATAAGTTTAAAGTAACCTCTATTTATAATATTTTTGTATAAATATTTTTAAGAATAATCCTATAATCAACTTTAAAAATCTTTTATCTTATTA
>Ga0209514_10000935_pt1 | contig 54908 bp, 54 predicted proteins | sample Subgrocontami58m_FD_187452 | JGI IMG/M metagenome (GOLD analysis project Ga0209514, IMG submission 187452) | Subsurface groundwater microbial communities from S. Glens Falls, New York, USA - GMW37 contaminated, 5.8 m (SPAdes) (version 3) | ecosystem: Environmental > Aquatic > Deep subsurface >... | reverse complement strand
CGGAGTCTCCCTTGCATTCTCATTTTATAAATCGAAAAAGGAGCATCTCATACTTACATCTCTTGCCCTCATAGTGGCCATCGCCCTCCATACCGGCTTCAACTTGGCCATCGTCCGCTGGGATAACTCCGGAGCAATACTTGCCTTCGGACTAGTTTGGGTTGGAGTAATCTTACTTCTTTTGGCATTTGAGAAGGCCAAGACGATTGCGCCCCGAACCAGAACATAGTTCGGTTCGGGGCTGACCAGTACCGAGCTTTGCTCTGGTACTGGTCGCCAAAAATATTCTGTTATATAATTAAATCACTATGCAAAATAAAAGATCTTTTTTCGAAAGACTGACTGGCGCGGTGCGACTCGATGAAGAGAAAGAATTGCCAGAGGAAGAATCCAACTTTGGAAGAACCGCCAAGCCGAATATATTTGAAGAAAATGAGGAAGAAGAGGCCCAGTTAACAGTAGACGTATATCACACACCCTCAGAGATAGTTATTAAAACTATGGTTGCTGGAGTCAAGCCAGATGATCTCGATGTTTCCATAACAAGGGACTCCGTCACTATCCGCGGTAAGCGTAGCGAAGATAGAACGCTTTCAAGCGATGAGTATCTCCATCGCGAACTTTATTGGGGTTCATTTGTCCGCGCCATCACTTTGCCGGAAGAAATTGACGTCGACGGCGCAGAAGCAATCGAAAAATACGGCATGCTCGTCCTCCATCTGCCCAAGCTCGACAAAAACCGCCAAACTAAACTTAGAGTCAAGGGGAATTAAGATATTTAATAAGTATTAGACGTGCGACGCTCCGCAAGAAAGACATCGTGGAGAGGCACTTTGTCGAGAAATTTATAAACCTCAGAGTCAACGTGTAAAACCCAGTTTTTGTTTGAGCTCATTAATCGTAAAAAAGTTTCCTTGAATCCTGTTTTTTCGAGCTCGATTGAGGGCCTTTTTTTCATTAACGGTTGGAATATATTCAGGCACTACTCTCGCTATGAGTAGCTTCTCGTAATCTCTTTTAGAGAGAACCACCAGCTCTGCTCCGTGCGTTATTCTTTTGGGTATGGTTATAGGCGACATAAAGGCATTATATTACAATCTAAGATGATAAACAAGGTCAAAAAACCTTTTTATACACACCCCAATTACCTATACCGCCCATGGTGTTATATAATGAACACATGTCTCTAAGACAATATTCTGTCGCTCTCGTCCTCTCTGTTTCTCTTTTCTTGGCTCCGGTCTTTGTCTCAGCTCAAACTGCCACACTCCTTAAAGATGGCGATCGAGTGATGGCCGCGGCCGGACTCAACATTCGTTCAACCCCGAGCACTAGTGGCACCTTACTCGGTCATACCCCTACTGGTACCAGCATAATTACTTTTGGCACTATTCGTTGTGAACTCGCCAGCTCCTACGCTTGTCCCACAATTTCAAACGGATATTACTGGTGGTATGTAGATTGGGATTCTTCTACTCTACCCAGTGGCTGGTCAGCCGAAGGAAGTGTGGGAAATCCATATTTATACGTTGCGAGTGCTTCCCTCATTGACCTCTATACTCAGCTTTATCTAACCTATTCAGGCAGTTTCACTACGACACCGGAGGACTTAAGCCAAGCCCTTATCGATATTTATAGCTCAAATGAAGAAATCGCCCAGAGGGCCACTAATGTTATACAAGCATCTCTAAACGTCATGGGCAGTGTGCTATTTATAGCGTGGGCAAACTCTTCTTTGACCATTGACGCACTTTATGCACTCATGTTCGCGGGTGACTCGCTCGCCGCATTGGGTGTTAATCCCATCATAGGACTCGCTATAACCGAGTTTTTAAAGTACCTAATGGCTCCCGACTTGAGCACGGGATATTGGAACAATCCAATTAAAGGCGCGTTGTATAGCAATGCGACAGCGGGAGTACAAACCGCCAATCTAGCCCTCGACCTCCTTAATGCGACGGGTCTTAACAACATTCCGACTACCTTCCTCGTAACGCAAGTTGCTCCAATCACTAATTCAATTATGCCTTACTATGCGACAGCTCAAGGCGGAGTTGGCACAATCAAGGCCTCTGATACAGTAACAGGCGGTTACGGTAGCGTAGAAGAATACACTGCTAATTTCACGCGGGCCCAGCAGAGACTCACTGCGCTTGTAGAAAATCTCTTGAATCGTGGCGTGACGTATGAAAAACTCGGGGCAACCAAGGTCAGCGGAAACTGGGCCTGGCAAACGATGGACCTCGCGAATCCTTTACAAGATTTTTACTACCGAGGCGCGGCTAAGTATGATGCTGATGGTAACAAGCTCATGAACGCATACATACTGAATTGTTGGGGGCCGCCGGTGCCAATCCCACCAGAATATTACGTATGGCCCGGGACCTACATTGCAGGTACATGGGATGACACGCTAAAAGCTGGTACACCGTACCCAGAGGCACCGCCTTCCGCCACTCCAGCCGCTTTATTCACAACGGCTAAAGGTTCTGGAGAAATAGAAGGGGCACAAGCAGAAGGTAACATAACCGGTATGTATGGTGGTCCACTCTGGACTGCTTTAGCCCGTATGGGAGTGGGTGGGCAGACGATGCAAAATCTCATTCAACAGCACTTTGACCCATGGGTGGGAGTAAGGACATGGGACCCAAATATTATTAGTGGCTTCGTTACTGAAACTATATTACGAGATCCAGAGGTTGTTAATTACCCCGTATGGCCTGTTTGCGATCATACGCCCGTACCGCCCACTCCCGAAGCTTCAAAAAAATTTATTGTTGGCGATCGGGTCCAGACGACAGCCACTCTCAATGTTCGCTCCACTCCATCCACAAGCGGCACGATACTCGGTAATCAGATTACGGGAACTGTCGGCACTATCGTTGGCGGACCCACAGTGGCCAATGGATACAATTGGTGGAATATAAATTACGATATTACTCCCGACGGATGGAGTGCGGAGGATTATCTTATAAAGAATTCATCACCTCCACCACCGCCCCCGCCGCCACCACCTGATACAAGTACTAGTAACAGTGCTACGTGTGGCGTTATCTCCGCGCTGAGTACTCTTACTGCTGGACAAAACTTTTCCGCAAGTGTCACAGTAAATAATACCGGCACAAAGTTATGGACCAGCCCGCAGTACTGGCTGTCTGTGGTGACATCTTCGGGCAATTGGGCAGACCAATGGGTACCTGGAGGAGGCCTTGATTTGCCATTTTCTCCAGTGAACCCAGAACAAAGCGTAACCTTCAACATCAACGCCGTCACGCCGACAACAGCAGGATCCTACAACTTTAACTGGCAGATGATTCAGGAAGGTGTAGAATTTTTTGGTCCGGTTTGCTCGAAACAAATTACTGTAACTTCACCCACTAGTAGTGACACCATTCCCCCCACCGTCTCCATCACATCGCCAGCTAATAATGCTACGGTTTCTGGCGCGATTACTATCTCCGCCAATGCTTCAGACAATGTTGGTGTGACTAAAGTTGAGTTCTGGGCAGATGGGGCATTGAAGTTTACTGACACTTCCTCCCCCTACGCATGGAATACGACAGCTGTGACTGCCGGTCCACATACTCTCATAGCCAAGGCCTACGATAATGCTGGAAACGTCGGTCAATCTTCGTCCATCACGGTAACTGTCGTTCCCACAGTTTCAAGTGCCACCGTTCATTACCGCGCTACGCTTAACGGCGCTCCATGGTCTGGCCCTATTCACTTCATCTCTGTGGGTACAAATACAACCACGCCTTGGGAGGGTACGCTCACCTTCCCGGCTGATATTCCGAATGCCCCTTCAGGTATTGTCTGGATTGAAACTTATGTTTCCGGCGGACCTAGTGGCGCAACCTTCAAAGACATCACTCCCTCGGCTACTCAAGGTATTACTGGTGGAGATATTACGTTTACGTTTAATTTTACTTTGGTTACTACTAGTGGCCCTGGAGCCCCATGCATCTACGGCTTCCCGGGATGCGCCACTGGCCTCACCTGCCAATTTACCCCAACTACTGAACTACCCTATTTAAGTACCTGCCAACCAATAAGCACAAACGCTTCACCCACAAATCTCTCTTCGGTGTGGATTAGTTTGATGCGTGCTTTAGAGCAGATGAAGATGCTGGTGAAATAGCGGTGCAGTATTCTTGAATTAGTCCGAACGCATTTCGCCGCCGCAGGCGGCGAGGAAGTCCCCCCGCCTGCGTGGCCGAAGCCACTTCGGCGAGGCGAAGGCCCGCGAAAATTCGGAAAGGCGGTGATTTGTACCGAGCGAAGTCGAAACAGGCCGCACCAATAGTAGTTTTCCATTGCCCCACTCAGAATGCAGGGATCGATAAAAAGGCAATGAATAAATATATCGGGGTTCCAAATCCGCCAATCAAAATTCCATACGCAAGGGGGCGATTACGCGATGTTAATAAGAATGCTATTAAAGATACTAGAATTCCTAATACTAATCCAAGCACTGGTTCAAAAAAGATAGTACCGAAAATGAAGGCTATTAAAAAGCTAATTGTGACACCAATAAAAAAGCCCCCACAAAAAATTATAAATTTCACTTTGTAAGGTTTCGATATCTCGGCCGTATTGGTTAACACCTTGGGTTCGTTCATATAAGAATATTGGGATAATAATATCATAATTTCCTTTCTGGTGCCCCCGGCAGGAATTGAACCAACATCTCTCCCTTAGGACGGGAAGGCTCTATCCGTTGAGCTACGAGGGCGATGCTCGAAATATAACACGAATTTTGCTACAATACTTAACCATGAATCCCGAAGAAAGAGCGCTTCTAGAACGCACCTTGAGGATTTCGGAAGAAAATAATCAGATTCTCCACAAGATACAACGCTCAATGCGCATGGCTCGGGTTATGAGCATAGTCTACTGGGTATTTATAATAGGATCGGCGATAGGTGCTTACTACCTCATACAACCATACATAGAGCAACTAATAAGTATATATGGTGGGGCCAAAAACAGCGTTGGTGGCCTTAGCGACCTTTTTAAATAAGTTTATCTAAAGGGAGGTGTTGAAAAAAAGCCTATTTTTAGTACTATTAGCAGGTATAATATGCCCAGGTAGCTCAGTTAGTAGAGCATTCGCCTGAAGAGCGAAGGGTCGCCAGTGCAAGCCTGGCCCTGGGCACCGTCAACATATGGTTTGCTACGTTTACTTGATACAAAGTACTATTGATGATAGCTTTTATGTGGGAATTTCTCAGAATCCGCGAAAGAGGGTGGGCGAACATAATAGAGGAAAGCTCAAAATTACATCAAAAAAGAAACCTTACAATCTTGTCTATTCAAGAGAGCATGCAGATTATCAGTCGGCAAGGAAACACGAAGTTTGGCTAAAAAAGAAAAATGTCAGTTATAAATTGAGACTAGCTCAGCTTGCCCCGCCTGACATAGGCGGGGTGAAGTAGAGTGCTTCTCCTTGCCCCGCCCATGACGGGCGGGGTGAAAAGAGGAAGAAGTCGCCAGTTCAAATCTGGCCCCCGGCACCAACGATGTGAAAAAGGTGTCTGACACCTTTTTCACAAATTTAAGCCGAAACCCCAAGCAACTTGGTTAGGGCGTTTTTGTCGAAACCGACAACGATATCTTTACTATCTATAACTATCACCGGCACACCCATTTGCCCGCTTTTGTCCATCATTTCTGTCCTCTTGGCCGTGTCCTTACCGACATTATAATCAGTAAAGGGAATGTTGTGCTCGGTGAAAAAATCCTTGGCCATATGGCAGAAGTGACAACTTTCTGTGGAATAAATTTCGACTTTTTTCATTGGTTTCCCATTATAACAGACCAAACTTTTTTGTACCACGGCATTGTCGATCTGTCGGTCGTGCTTGAAGATCCATCGTCATCGACTATTATGGCCATAAGTTCACCTTCCTCGGTCACACTAAACCTTTCTCGTATCTCACTTTTTATTCCCTCTTCGGTTTTTAACCGCGCTAGATCCGCTTTGAGTTCTTGTTGTCTAAGAGTTAGAGCGGTCGTCTTTGAGGCAAGCTCGTTTGAACTAGCCCTGCTTTCTTGCTCTTTCTCTACCACCCTCCAGCCCCCCCTTACTAGAAAAAAGGTGACAAAAGCTAGAATAACAAGAGAAGGAATGGAATACATGGCACGCCTGACTTTTTGTTTTCGTTGAAGTTCCCTCATGATATGAATTATGTTATTATACGGGAAATGCTATTCGACAGAAAACATCAAAAGAAAGTGAAGGCGGTATGGACAGTCCTCTGCATCCTAATTATCATCAGCATGATTCTTCTCTACTCGCCATTCTTCCAATCCTAAATGTTTCTTTAGTCGTGACGGATCATCTTGAGGAAGACGTCTTGAGGAATATTCACCCTCCCGCGCTCTTTCATTTTCTTCTTGCCTTTCTTCTGTTTCTCGCGCAATTTCATTTTACGAGTGATATCGCCACCGTACATATGTTGAGTCACATCTTTTTTCATCCCGCTTAGCGTACGCGAGGACACGATCCGCCCGTTCACTCTTGCTTGAATTTTGAGTGTAAACATCTGCCTCGGCAAGATGGATGCAAGTTTCTCTACGTCAAGCTCCGACTCGGTTTCTGCTTGTTTTTGAGAAACCACTTTGGCGAAGGCCGGCACTACTTCGTCAGCTATTAAAATATCCAAGCGTGTGACATCTGCTTTCCTCTCGCCTACAACTGTGTATGAGATGGAACCGAATCCCGATGTCACACTCTTTAATCTATCGAAAAATCCCGCCATGAGCTCCCGAAGAGGCATTTCAAAAGTGAGCGACGCGCGCATCTCGCCGAAGTTCTCTGTCTCACCGAGTTCTGCCTCAAACTCATAAAGAAGTTGGATCATTCTACTAATGTATTCAGGTGGAACAATGACTGTGGCCTTGACCCACGGTTCCCAAACAGAATCGATGAGATAATCCTCGGGAAAAAATGATGGGGTATAAATATTGCCTTCTTTACCATCTTTGTAGACAATTCTATAAGTGATGCTTGGCAGGGTAATCACCAGAGGCAGATTAAATTCGCGTCTCAATCTCTCGGTGATGATCTCAAGATGTAGCATGCCTAAGAATCCCACTCTAAATCCCCTACCTAAAACTCCCGACGATTCCTCTTCGAAAGAAAAAGCGGAATCTGACAAACGTAATTTCAAAAGTGCTTGACGTAACAGTGTGAAATCATCCTGACTCTCTGGATAAATTGATGCCCAGACCACCGGACGTGGCTTTTCATAGCCCGCCAATGCCGGGCCACTATCTACAACCGAGGCCACAGTGTCGCCGACAGAGGCTACACCTGGCTCTTTAATCCCCGTCACAATATAACCAATCTCACCGGCCGCTAAAGTGGAGACCGATTTTTCCTCTGGTGTAAAGACTCCTACCTCGAGAGATTGGAATTCCTTTCCCGCCACTTTAAATTTCAGTTTATCACCCTGTTCCACTTTCCCGGAAAAAACACGGATAAAGACAACCACACCGCGATGGTTAGAATATTTGAAATCAAAGACTAACGCGCGAAAACTTGTCAACGTGGCAGGTTGACAAGTTGGGGAGGGTACACGCTTGATGATCTCGTCTAGAAGCTCTTCAACACCCTCCCCTGTCTTCCCAGAAACCAGAAGTATATCGTCTTTCTCAACTTTCAACAGATTGATAATCTCCTCCCTGACTTCTTCTATTCGAGCTAGAGGTGAATCAATTTTAGAAATGACAGGGATTATCTTGAGACCGACAGTTTGAGCCATGCCAAGCGTGGTTAGGGTCTGAGCCTGTACCCCCTGCGTCGCATCTACCAATAGTATCGAACCCTCCACAGCGCCGAGTGCGCGAGAAACTTCATAAGAAAAATCTATATGCCCTGGGGTGTCTATCAGATTCAGAATGTATTCCTTGTACACCATCCTAACGGGTTGCATTTTGATTGTAATCCCCCGCTCGCGCTCAAGATCCATAGAATCTAGCACTTGATCGCGCATATCCCTTTTCCCGATTGTCCCAGTCAATTCAAGCATCCTATCTGCCAGAGTGGATTTGCCATGGTCAATATGGGCAATAATTGAGAAATTTCTTATATTGTCCATATCTATACGATTTCGGGATCAGTAGCAATCACTTTAGTCCTCCAGAACCTACCCATGACTGATCCGCGAATTTCGGCAAGTTCTCTGCTCTTGAGTGCCAAGAGTACAACGACACCCACGATAATTGCCAAGAGTCCCGCACCTAACCCCTGTAAGAAAATACCGATGAGGGTAGTAGTATCCAATAACGGTGCAAGAATATTGAGCCCGGCATAAGCAACCGCTCCCATAATGACAGACGCGCCCAAACTTTCAAAAAGAGTTCTTAAGACGGGTCTCGAGAATCCGCTAAACTCTCTTTCAAATGAAAGCCAGTGGATAATGCCATTGAAAATAGTGGCAACAGAAAAGCCCAAAGGCAACATCAATATCACTGTGCTGGGCAAATCTTCCACCTTGAGAAGCGCGCTCATAAAAAATCTGAATCCTTCCGAAAAATAGAATATTTTAACAAGACCCCACGTGCCCGCCGCGAGAATTATTGTTGAGGCGAGATTGAGGAAAAATGGCCTTCTTGTAAAACCCGCGGAATAAAATCCTCTGATGAAAAGCAGGAGCAGGCACTGGAGCATTGAGGATATGGCGAAGAGTGCCAAACAGGCGGCCGTCAAGCGTGTAGCGTCCCAATCAAAGCGCCCGGAACCAAGGATAACTCGCACTATTTGGGCTCGTAAGACAATAAAGAGCGTGGCGGTGGGCAGAGACCAGAATATAATAAATTTTGCCGAGGCAATCATCTGTTGGACAAAAGCATCTACATTATTCTCTCTGAAATGTCGTGACAGGGTTGGAAAAGCGGCCAGCGAATATGAGACGCCAATGATGCTCAACGGCACTGACTGCAGATTGGAGGCGAAAGTGAGAATCGAGATAGCGCCAGTTGTCATAAGTGACGCCAAAGAAACTAGAAATATTAGTCCAAGAGAACTCATAGATAAAGTCAGCGTCCGGGGAAAGGAAATTTTAGCAACTTTACGTATAATACTCCAATCAAAACGGGCTTGCCCGCCGAAGCCTAGGCGTAGGTGGGGGAAGAGCCCGCTCCGCACTACGAACGGGACCTGGATTAGCACATGCAAACTCGCCCCCAAGATTACGCCAATAGCGACACCCAGAATACCTAATCGCCCTGCCAGAAAGATTATGCCAGCAATAATTCCAGCGTTATATAAAAGAGGCGCCAGAGCATAGATTGTAAAACGGTTATAAGCTTGGGTTAAAGACCCAAACAAATTTGAAAATCCTAAGAGTATAGGTGAGAGTAGAAGTATCCGGGCAATAAAAATAGCCTGGATAAGAGATTCTCCGGAAAACCCTTTAAACAAGACACCCGAAAGCGTAGGCAAAAGGAAAAAGGCCATGCCACAGACAAAGATAATCAGAACGGAAAAGAAAGAAAAAATGGTATCCACAAAATCGCGCAAAGATTGGTGACTGACGGCCTCCTTCTCGATAATAAACGGTATCAAGACAGAAAGCGAAACAACTGAAGCCACTGTGACAAAAATGAAGTCTGGAATGCGAAAGGCGGCGTAGTAAATATCGAGCTCGGCAGAGGCGCCGAAGATGTGCGCCAGAAGTCTATCTCGCAGAAACGCCAAAACTTGCGACAAAAAAGCAAAAAGGCCAAGCAAAAAAGCTGCTTGATTAAGAGACCGCGTCTCCTTGAATAGATAACCGAAAATCTTCTGAACCATGGGAATAAATGCTTATAGATTTTTTAGCGCCTGTTTGAGTTCTCCGCTATCAGGATTAGTAATCAACAAGCCCTCAAATTGCGCCCTTGCTTCAGTTTTTCTGCCCAAATTTGCAAGCGAAAGCCCAAGATAATATTTGGCATTTGCATAATCAGGGGCCAGAGAGATTGCTTGGGCAAAAATCGCTGCCGCACCGGTATAATCCTTGAGTGAAAACTTCAAAAGACCTAACTCCAAATAAACACCGGGGTTATTGGGCATGAGGAGAGCCAATTTCTCCGCAGATTTAATGGCGCTCGCCGTATCACCCTCTTGAATTTCGAGACGCGCGAGCGCGAGATAGGCATCTGCATAGTCTTCCTTCAAGGCGATAGAATTTCTGATGTATGAACGTGCCGCCTCCACATTACCTTTGCCAAGTTCCAACTGCGCCAAGAGAAGCATCAGTTCCGGATTATTGGGATTCCTCTTATTGGCCTCGGAGTAGGCAAGCAGGGCGTTTTCATAAGCACCCTCCACAGAGAGAGGGGCTGGCACAAGAGCGCTATATATCATGCCGAGCGATACCCAGTTTTCATAACCTGCGGGATTAGTACTGACAGCATTTCTTGCCGCCTCAATACTTTTTCTTAAATTTTCTTCAAAAGTGGCGCTAGTTGCTGCTTGAGCTTTGGCAAAGTTTATTCGTGAGAGCGCAACATAGTAAGTATCAATCTCGGCAAACTTTACCGCCTCATTTAATTCTTTTTCTACCATATCAAGGGAAACACCGGGAGTGTTGGAGAGATCAACAGCTTTTTTAAAATAGAAAGCGGAAGCTGTTTTATCTAACCCTACCCAACCAAGACCGAGCGTACTAATCGCGATAACCACCAAAAGCACAATGGAGAAGAAACGCATCTGCGGAGACTCTCTGAAATCAACCGAGCGGGAGGAAATAATCCCAGACTCCCGGAGAGAGGCGATAAAAAGTCCAGTGAAAATAAAGGTAAATAAAAGCATGGTCGCAGATGGCACGTAGAGGAAACTCGAGACCCAAAGGAAGAGAGTGGCAAGTAACGTAGAAATAATAGTGAAGCGAAGCAATCGCGATTCCGGAATGTTATTTAAAGTCTTAACCCCGAGGGCAATCAAGAGAATGAAGAAGACTAACCATAAAGCCGTTCCGAGCATGCCGGTGGAAGCTATCTGCGTCGGGATAAAACCCGCACCGAATGGAAAGGCCACAGCCCAAAAGGGTGTGGTATTGACGTTAATTGGTTTATAAATGAGCCAGTCCCGTCCGAAGGTATTGGGGCCAGAGCCGAGAAGACCGCCTTTGGAAAGTACTTCTTTAGAAATACCTAAAGTAGCCGAGAATGAAGGGCGTACATCGCTATTTTCAATCTTAAAGGTTCGCGCGATAACGTCATTAAGTTTGCCTTGGGTCGTCGAAATGGTCGGATTGACAAGGCAAATAAGAGATATGGCGCCGAGAATAATCGGCAAGAAAGTTGGGCGGAGGAAAAAATTTGAATTTAAAAAGTGAGTTTCCACCTTCCAGAAATAAAGAAAAAGCAATACAGAGGATCCTAAGGTTATAATGAAAGCAGTTGAAAAGCTTACAAGAACGGTTAGAGCAGTCGCAAGCACGAAGACCACATAGGCTAGAATAAGCCGTGATCGCTTCAAGGGCACTATGCCAATTAGGAATGCTGTAAACGCCGCAAGGAGTCCGAAGGCAATCGCTAAGTCTGTCCAATTCCCTATCGGATTTCCCATATTTCCGAAGAAATTACCCATCACCAATACATCACCACTTGCCTCGAGCGAAGTCGAGAGGCCCAAAACAATCTTGATGATCGCGAAAAGGACTACTAGAGAAACCGACAGGAAAAATATGCCTAGAGCTTGAAGCGCGCGACGAGTATCAGAAATAATCATGACAATAAGCAACAGAAGAAGGGTGCCAAGAAGCATAAAGCCGAAAGTTCCAACCTCAAAGTAATACCCGAAAAGTGAGAGAGAGGAAGGCGTGGCCAGAAATGCCGAAAGTAAATAAACTAAAGGCAGTGCCACGATAGAGAAGATAAATGGATGCCATGGAAATTCAATTTTTCCTTCTCTCCAAATTTCATACAAGAATGCGAGAACAATTGCCACCACACCCAATACAAGCAGGGCCGACTTGGCGACTCCTATACCAAGTGCCCCTCCGGGGATAAAAAAGATCGGCAAGAGAAAAAGGAAACCGAGAGTAATGAGGAAACTGTATTTGTGAGTTTGGGGCATGGAGGTTCGTGATAAATTATTTATTAACGTTGAATATTATAACATAACACAAACCACCCTTGCGGGTGATTTGTGGGTATCTATAAGCCGAATTCTGTATCAGTACGCCAGAGCTTGCGCGTCGGCGACTAACGATAATTATTTATCTAGCCCCTCGATTACTCTCGGGGTCAAGCGGCACTTCCCTCGATTTCTCTCGGGACACGGCCTTGCATTCAGGTAAGGATTTTGCCGTTTCAGCCGGACTTAACCGGGTCGTTTCTGCTCGCACCTCTTGGATTACTCCAGACAGGCGTTACCCCCGACGCCCTTGCGAGGTCGGGGCCCCGACTGTAACGTCGGGGCTGCTACCCTCTTATGAGATTGCACATGTGCAACATCTCACAACGAATGTTCGGACTTTCCTCTATCAATACGCCATAGCCCAAAGGGCGACGGCGATCAACAGCAACTATCCGATACCTGTTTCATTATATTACATCAGACGTGATCGAGCAAGCAAAGCAAACTGCATAAAATAGCGTTCCAAGTCTGGCAGATAACTCTTGTATTCATGACCTCCAAGTACTGCGTCAGAAAATACTTCTCTTGCTCTATCAATTTCTAGCCGACGTCTTCCCCATCGTTTATCCTTTCTTGTTAGGTCAAGCAATTCCAAAGCACGACCTACAGCACCCCAGAAAACATTCTCGTCCCTCCCTTGCCATTTGGCGGCACGTCCCACTTCGCTCCCGATATTACCAAACTGTTCGGCAAGCGTTAGAGTCCCCCATCTCTCTTTTGATACCCCAGCCATATTATTTATAGTGAGTTTATCGAACTATTTGACTAATTTATTTACAATATCCCGAATTTTGTTTTGAATTTCGATATTTTCTACCCCGCGTGTTTTATTGCCCAAAAGCGGTTTAAGGTTGATCATGGAATCAAATTCGATAAAGTCGTCCCCCGTTTTTTCCAGATATAAGTTTATGCCCCAAGTATCCTGCCCTTGGCAATTTTCTTTTTCGACTAATATTGATTGGATATCAATATGGAGCTCGCCCCCGACACCAAGCATTTCTTGTTTTACATCCACTACCGCCTTGATAAGATCGCCGTACTGTTCTTGAGCCAAAACCTTAAGCTCACTTAGAGTTATCTTATCTTTGATAATCCTTGTTTCCATAAGGTTATCATAACATATACCCCACTTGCGCAAGAACCGTTCTTGCGCAGGGATTAGATCTCAACAAAATAATTTTCTACAAAATCGCGAAATGACTGAGAATCTTTAAAGTACTCGGGAAAGTTTTCTATATTGATTATATTTTTCTCTACCCTATCTTCACCAAGATAATCGAGATAGCTAGAATATCGGTATGATTCAAGAAATTTTTTCATGTCAGTCGAAGGTCTATTTAGTTTATCTTTCCAATCAGGAAATTCTATTTCTAAAGGATTAATATGAATATATCCGAGTAATTGCCTCATATAGTTATCATCAACTCCAATCAATTTTGCTTTAAATAATCCACCAAAAAGAGCCCCCACTCTTTGATATTTAATATTGAAAAACATGGAGTAACCTGTACCTAACTTCCTCATAAACTTAGTGATTCCCCCATTGACTTCCTGCCTAATTAAAAGATGGAAATGATTGGTCATGAGACACCATGCTCCAATGGAAATAAGCAGTTTACCCCTATCAAATACCAAAACCTCACCAAATGTCTTATGTTTCTTATTTAAGATAACATCGAGTCGAAAAGAATTGTCCGAGTTTGCAAGATATAAGAGCATCATAAACCGCTCGTAATCTCTTCTAGATTTAAAAATCACTCGTTTGTCTATGCCACGGTTATAGATGTGATAATACTCACCCGTGACAAATGGGTCTTTGCGGAACATTCTTATATTATATAGCGTGATAGCAATCTTGTGCAAGGACCGTCCTTGCACAACTTAAATCACTTGCCGCTTTCAATCCCAAGTTTTAATTCTAAATATTTTACCCTATCCATCAAATCATCAAATTCATCTCGATACACGATATGCTTGTGAATTTCCATGATTTCTCGACTAATGTTGGATAGGCGATTATTGACTTCGCGCGCATTGATTTCTAATCTATCAAGTCGTTTATCTACTTGCTCAAAACGTTTATCTACATCAGAAAAACCAGCATTAATTATTATCGCCAAATCGTCAGTAGTTATATTTTTCTTCACCATGTCCTCATTATATTAAACCGAAAGATACTGTCAACAAGAAATAAATTACGTATCACGGCTCTCTGGCACTGAAATCTCAACCCGTTAGAGATAGGAAGCGCTTTAACCTATTTTTCAAATAACGTTTACCAGGTCCTGATTTAAGAAATCTTTCCCGGTCCAGAGCATCAAATTTATTTAAACATGCTTCATAATATATCAGCTCAAAAGGACCGCGACCCTTGGTTGAAAAAACCTTACCTTTGTTATGCTCGTCAAAGCGCTTCCGTAAGTCGTCAGTATAACCTGTATACAAACGTTTATCTTTCTTGCTTTGTAAAATATAGGTGTAATACATATATCACGAGTTTATCTCTAACGGGTCTCACGAGTTTCAAGGATTTGACGGAGTAGCATCGGTAATCGTGATATCAGGCGATGTCGGTTCGGGGGTGAGTTCTCTTACCCATGCGTAAGAACCGTTCTTGCGCAACCTAAGTACGTACCTCATTATCTATTTCTTTCTTGATACCTTTTGCGATTCCAAAAAAGTGATGCCGGATTTTACTGTACCAAAAGGACCAAAAGCCTTCCCTGCTCTATATTCAGCAATAGATTTATCTAAATCTCTGTCGAGATCAGTATATTTTTTTCTATCGGCAAGACGAAGAAGTCCCTCATATTCTTCGCGAGGCACTAGAATAAGATTCTTTTCTTTTATTAATTTTCTAGGAATGGTTATCGTCGTCATACGATCAATGATAGCAAATTTATTCATAAGGCGCAAATTCTGGTGCTATAACTAACAGTTGTGTAAGACCATCCTTGCACAACCTCACGGCGTAGATGCTGGTGTTTCGGATGGAGGTGACTCTGGTTCTGCTTCGTCCGCCGAAGCCACTGGCGAAGGCTGGGGTTCTGGAGTTGGTTGTTGGTTTCCTATCAACGCTTCCAGTTGCGCCGCGCGGGCTTCGAGGTCGACAATTTTTTCTTTTATAAATCTCTCCGCTGATAATCACTTCGTCCTTTTTTCAAAAAGATGTCAGCTACATCTACTACATCATTTTTTAATATAAACAAAATACGCCACCGACCCACGCGTGTACGGTATCCATGAGATTTGCCACCTAGCTTTTTAGTATGAGGTGGAAATAATCCTTGCTTTAAAATGCCAAGTGTCTCATCGAGCCGAAGTTGATATTCTTTTGGCGCAGTCTTGAGTCCGTCGATTGCCCTTGGACGCAACGAGACATTGGTCATGAAAGATGTAGTGTTTTTCTAACTTCGGATAGAGAAGTTCGCTTCTGATTCTTAGGGTCAGTCAATGCTTCCATGAGTCGCGCGCTATCCTCTAAGTCTTCTCTCATTTCCTGCCACATGCTATACGTCTTCCAGTCAAGCACCACAAAACGTGGAGAACCATTCTCCTTTATAACTGCCGGCTTCTTTTTTTTAAGTGCGTGTGCTAATGCTTGCGTGGTCATGCGAGAAGTATAACACAAATTTCCTTATGGCGTAGGTGCTGGTTCGCCCGCCGAAGGTTCATCCGAAGGCTGGGGAGCAGGTTCGGTAACTGGTTCAGGTACAGGTTCTGGGACTGGTTCGGGAGTCGGCTCAGACGGACTCACCTCACCCTCGCCCTCTCCTTGCTCGCCCGTCGAAGCTTCAGCGGAGTCGGGGCTAGGAGAGGGTTGGGAGAGGTCGGTTGTAGGTTCTTCTGTTGTTGGCTGTTGGTTTGAGCCAGCGTTCACCAACGCCTCCAGTTACGCCGCGCGGGCTTCGAGGTCGGCAATTTTTTCATCCTGCCCATTTTTGCTCGCAAGAACGATTCTTGCGAATTGTTCACTACTCTAAACACGCTTTAAACTCGGGATATTTGCTGAAAAATACTTGATCTTCCCTCGTATCATACAATTTTTCAGAAAAACAGTAATTAAGTATTTTTCTAAGATATTCTTCCGAAACAATGCCGTATTCGGGGACAAACTGTGAAAGGTCGCCCAAATTCATAATTGAGCCACGATGAGGGCTAATATACTCTCCATGTCCGGCGCATCCTTGGAAATACCCGACACTGTCCGGATATTGTCGCGCCAAATCTCCCCACCACTGTTCTGCCGTCTTTCGGTCTGGTGCGCAGTTAGGTCCTCCGGCAATGTTACCGGCAGAATCGGCCTTGGCAATGACAAACAACTCCTCGTCCTTCAAACCGAAAGCATGCCCCATCAAGTGAGCAAAGGGAATGGCAAGTTCTGCCTCGGCTGTCGGGCCATTCGGAGCAACCGGAATACTGAAAAAAATTCCGCTGTCTTGGAATCTCGAAATGTTGGCCCACGATTGGAAATTGCGCCGCGACAAGACCACGAGTTTGAACGGTCCTGTCGAAAGACGATTCAGATATCCGTTCAAGAGCACGGGGTCGCACCTCAACACCGGCTTTCGTTCATCCGCGATTTTTACATCGCAAATATCATTCTCGCGAGGTTTGATCTTGTATATATTAAATCGAGAAAACGATTGCCACGGTTCCACGCTTTTCAATCCCCGCATCACGATATCCGCCTCCCGATCGAATTCGTCCCATGAAAGATACCCATCGGCGAAAAAAATCAGTGACAGACCGCGCGCATAGGGAGCTCCCGGTACATGATATATATTGGGATCAAGTGGTTCCGTTACTTTGTCACTTTGGGAAAATAACCGGATTGCTCCCAAAATTAAGAGGAGGATAGCCGCCATGATAAATAAAACTACGAAATGCGTGCGAATGAAGTTCATACTATCGATCCAGCATATCAACCCGTATCCCCCTCACCTCTTTCAAGATAGCGAGGAGGAGTTTGACGATGAGAGAGAATATCTTGGCCATGCCACGCTCCCCTTCCAGAGTTTGAGCCACTTCGGCTTCAAGCGCGGTGTCGGTGAAGGATGAGACGTTACTCAACTGGATAACTCCGAGGTCGCGTTCTTCATTGGCTTCAAGAAAGAAGGCCGGGGCGTTGGGGGGTGGACCATAGTGAGTGTCTACAACGAGGAAGTCTGCGTAGTAACGGCCACTTGGCATAACTGCTTTAATATTTCCCTCTCGGTCAAGCGGTCCGCCGTAACTCCTGCCGCCGACACCGATGAAGCTGACGAAGACGGCCGAGGTTGGTGTACTGCCATTTGGGTTGAGAACTTTAATCCTGACAATTGAGGGAGCGGTAGCGGGATCAAATCCCCTGCCATTAACGGAGGTGAATGGAACGACTGGCAAAATTTCAGGGAGTGGAGGGAGAGCCAGTACGGGAAAAGTAGGGGCTGGTTCAGGTGGAGGCGGAGGAAGCAGGGCCGGTGTTGGGAATGGAGCAGGTGCGGGTTCTTGTGGAGGCAGTGGCAGTGACTCGGATGCGGGCGGAGTTGTGGTCGCTGGTTCTGGTGACGTTGGTATAACTTCCAGAGTGCTGGTTGCTACTTCAGAAACACTCTCCGGTGTGGAAGTGACTTGCACTGAGCTTGTCGAAGTGGCTTCTTGCGCTAAGGCAGAAAAGGCATGACTGACGAAGAAGATTATGCTAATTATGACAAAAGGCTTTTTGATAGACATGTTTTTATAGTTACTCATAGTACGATTAAACCCACTTACTACTATCCACACTCCTATTGACTTCTTATATTGGTTTGATATCATAATAATGTATTTCTATGGAAAGGCACTGCGAGAGGTTCCGTCCTCCTGCGGTGCTTTTCTTTTGTATTCCAATTTATACCGCAATTCATTTTGACTCTGCAAGGCAAGACCTTGTAGAATTTTGTTAAATTCAAATTCTGGCTGTCGATGAACGCGTAGTTGTTTTCTTTTTTCCTCATACTTTTATTTTATATTATATCTTTCACAAGGGTTGACCGTTGGGCAAGGATAACCAGGAAAATTCAAATTATCGCGGTAAAGCGCATATATTTCGTGTTGTAACACAACCGGAATTAGTATTTAATTCTGGTGTTACCCAGGTTATATCACCGATGTCTGTCCATCCAGAAATACATCCGTCTATTGTTATATCACAACTATTATTAGCAGTGGTGTCCTTTACACCCCCCACATATACAGCACTATACGCATTATCCGTATTAGTATTTATCGTATCCACCTTGCCACCGATATACTCTTGTCCGCCGAACAAAGATGAAGCTAAACTAGCCGCATCCGCGTTCGTCCCGATTCTCGTAAGAATCGTGGTCTGATTCGCCGCCGTAGCATCACCGAATGCCGAAGAGTCGAGTCCGTCTAGGAGATCGGCGTTCAGATTCGCAACCTTGGTGTTGGAGGTGATTACCAATGGCGCGGTGCCGATGGCGATATCCGAAGTATAGGTGCCGGCCGTGCGCACTCCGCCGGAAGCATAGAAATTAGTGGTTGTTGCAGAGGTAGTGGTGGCGTTGGTGGCGATGAAATCTGTCAAGGTCGAGGAAGCGGAAGAATAAAATCCTCCAAGAAAAGACATCACAGTAGTCGTGCCTTGTGAGTTATCTGCTTGTTTGGTAAAGGGCCAAGCGAAACTGCTTCCACCTGTAGCGGCTAGAGAACCATTGGTCAAAGTGAGATTCGCTCCTATGGTTAGGGCGCCAAGAGCTCCGCTAGAAAAAGCGTACGGGATGACACTAGAAAGACTAGTGAGAGCAAAGTTAGTAGTTGTGGCTTGGGTGGTAGTAGCATTAGAAGCCGTGAAATTCTGGAGGGTGGAAGAGCCGTTCACTAAAAGGTTCGTCAGAGTGCCGAAGGCGGAAGTGAGACTGCTGATAATGCCAGTGTTGGCTCTAAGTTCTGTGGTGGAAGCAAGACCAGAGACATAAAGATTGGTTGAAGTGGCACTCGTGGTGGTGGCGTTTGAAGCGGTGAAGTTTTGTAAAGTGGAAGACCCAGTGACCAAAAGATTTCCCGTATAGAAATTAGTAGTGGTGCCAGATGTTCCGCTGAAAGCTTGAAGAGTGGTGGAACCGAGAACAAGGAAATTGTTGGTAGTGGTAGCTCCACCAAGGATTGTCAGACCGGAGCCGGTAGTGTTGTTGCCGATGGTGGAAGAAGCCAGAGAATAGAAACCTGCCTTGAAGCCGAGAATGGTGGAAGTGGCGTTGTTGGTGCTCCAGTCTGTTTGAGTGGTGAAGGGGAAAGAGAAGCTCGGAGCGGAAGAGAGCGAGCCGTTTGTTAAAGTGAGGTTTGCTCCGATGGTCAAGGGTACGATCGAGCCGTTGGCTTGAGCGTAAGGAATATTAGCGTTGAGAGAAGTGAGGGCGAGGTTGGTCGTGGTGGCTTGGGTGGTGGTGGAGTTAGCTAATATCGTGTTACCCTGGACAGTCAAATTACCACCGAGGTAAGTATTGTGGGCGATGATGTCATTACCGACGAAATTGTGCGTGCCCTCCACTTCGATGTCATAGACCTGCTCTTCCGGTAGTCGCTCGATCGTAACAATCTTGTCATATCGGGCTTGGTCATTTTCACCTTTGATGGCGATATAGTCCCCTTCTTTTATCGCCTTGACCTTTGTCCACACTCCATCCTTGACAAACGGGATGGTATTTTGATAGGATGGAAGTACACCAGTAGCTGATCCGTCAAACGCGTCAGTTGCACGAAACACTGGAGTATCCTTAACAGGTACTCCATTTTCGTTTTTATCAACTTTAAGAAATGGTTTCAAACGAGAAAGGTCAGCAAAATGTTCGCCAAATAATCTCTTGAGATCAATAGCCGTTCTCTGTGCAAATCCAAAAAGTTTTGTACTTTCTTTTCTTGCAAGCAAATATTCTAAGACCCAATAGAAATCTCCGTCTCCTGTTAATACGATAGCCTTGTCGTATTCTTTTTCTAATCGCATTATTTCAAAAGTCATACGAGAATCCACATCAGCCTTGCTTGAGCCGTCACTAAAACGACGTGTTGGGACAAGCAGAACTTCATACCCCAAACGGCTTAGTTGTTCATGAAGTTCGACACGGTCAGGGCGATTACTTGTTCCGCCAAACACAAAGGCTCGCGCAACACCATATCGTGTCACTAGGTAACGTTTTAGTTTTCTATAATCCACCTCCCATTTCTCGCTCTCGGCTCCTCCAAACACATTTGAAAGATCGATAAATGCAAACGTGCGATGTTTTATAAGGTCGGAGTTTCGGTTTACGAGGTACGGATGCTCGGCTGTGGTGCGGATAGTCTTACCGCTCTCGGTGGTGATTTTCCAAATTTCTTTCTCCCCCATATACATCAATTTATTCACCTTCGACCAGACTAATTTGCCTGTCTTTTCATCCAGAGACTGTATCTCGTCGCCTTCCTTAACATCTTTTATCATCACTTCGTCGTAGGTGTATTGACCATTCTTTTTTTTCTTTCTTCTTCTCAATCTCGTATCACCGGTCACACAGTGAGTAGCCACAGCAAACCCAGCCATTGGACTAGTGGAGGCTACTCCGACGTTGCCGTTGGAATCAATAGTAAGAGCCGAAAGAGAGGAGGTAGCTGTGCCTGCTATTGTAGTAGTCGCAATATACAAATTCCCTCCCGCATTTCTAAAAACCCATTGGGAAATGCCCGCACCGGCTGAAAGCGCAAGTTGCGGAGCTGTGGCGGAAAATGGGTTGAGTAACCATTGGGGTGAGGTCGTCCCAATCCCGACGTTGCGACTGGCGTCAACAACCAACCCATTGCCTCCAACTGTCAACAGGGAGGAGAATAAATTGGTGGAAGAGGCCGTAGTAGAGAAGAAGTTGGTCGTGGTGGCGTTGGTCGCGGTGAAAGATTGGAGAGTGGTGGAGCCGTTGAAGAGAGCGTTAGTGAAGGTGGCAAGATAAGCCGTGAGATTGCCGATAATAGAAGTGTTGGCGCGGAGGTTTGTCGAAGAAGCTAAACCCGAAATATAAAGATTGGTAGTAGTTGCGTTGGTACCGGTAGCGTTGGTGAAAGTAATATCGGTTAAACCTAAAGTAGTGCCGGTAAGATTAGTGAACGTAGCATTGGTGGAGAAGAGATTGGTGGTCGTGGCAGAGGTGCCAGTAGCATTAGTAAAGGTGAGAATGGAGAAACCCCCGGTACCGGAGATGGAGGCGTTGGTCAGCGTTGAGTTAGTGAAGGTACCTCCGTCAGCGAGGCGAGTGATGGCGGAGGAGTGACTATTCGCATCAGCATCCGATTGGCGAGTAACTGTCGGCCGAGTATCGGTTTGAAGAATCTCTTCCCTCAAGGCTATTGTATTGTAAACTGGAGTTGACTGATAAATAACTAATGGCTGTTCGGCCAAGCTAATTTGCTTACGAACATAATTTTCTAGTTCTGATTTGAGTTCGTCTTTGATCGCAATGATATCAATGGCGAGTGATTGTCTTACTTCTGTTACTGCCATCGGCTCGCTGGAGCTTTTAGCAGAAGCGGCTGGTGGGGTAATCGGAGCTTGAGCAAAGAAAAATTTACGAAGAGCGATTTCTTTTAGATTATTGAAACCAGTCACAAGATAATCATAAAATCCACCGGCACTTTCAGAAACCGAAACTGCCGCTAGCTCTGAATTTCTCAAAATGTTAAACACCGAGTGTTTAACATTTGCAGGTAGAGCAGCTAGAAAATCTCTTCCGGTCGCTCTAAAATTCTCCATCTCTTGCTCTACTTCAAGCGCAACTCTAGGATTAGTTTGCTCAAGTGTGAAGAAACCAACACTCACGGCAATGAGGAGAGCTAGAGAGAAGGCAGCCGCCTGGTCCACGAAATTGGAGGTCCAGATAGGTTCTACATAACGACTTTTTTTAGATAACTGCGGCAACTGAGGCCTGTCATCTTTTGCATAAGACAGAACATTCTTATTAGAATCTTTAAGAATCATCATATCCTCCACTACTCTCGTAGACTGAAGAGGAAATTCTCTGACTACAAGCTTCCTAGCCTTCCCTAACTGACGATTTTTCCTATGCTCAATTAGAGATTCAAAATCAATATACAAAGTTTTACCAATCAGTTCTCCTGGAATTTTTTTGGCGCGATAAAGTTGACCGATATAGTCGGATGCGTAGCCAATTTTTTTTGATGCTCGGATAGCCGAGATATACTCTTTCCCTTCTGAGAAAATATGCATAGACATCAACATAAATTATAAATCTCGGCTGTGGAAAAACCTATGGATAAGCTGTGAGGAACTGTGGACAAGTTTGCGCGATACTAATCAACGAATGACATGCGAATTAAACGAATTGAATTCTATTCGTATCATTCGAATAAATTCGTATATTGGCATCGACACTCTTATCCCCATTCTTACCTTGATATATACTACAAATACTTATATAATCAGATATTATCTATTAGTAATGTTTATATAACTCTATATGACTAATCAAGTATATTTCTCTATAAAAGAGGCGGCTGATATATTGGGCGTTTCTTCCCTGACACTTCGTAACTGGGACAAATCGGGTAAATTCCCTGCCCAAAGACACCCGATGAACAACTACCGAGTATATAAACTTTCTTCACTAGAACACATTATTGAGGATATAGAAGGGGGCACAAGCAAAAGTAACGCGGAAAAGCAAATCAAAAAATTAATGATCAAGCACCTTGAGGAATAGTTCCTGAAGAATAATTGGATTTCCTCTACCCTCTAATTTTTTCATCGCTTGGCCCACAAGATATTGAGTAGGCGCATTTGAATTTTCCTTAAAAACTTCATTTACCACTTTCTGTAAAATTTCTCTATCACTAATTTGAAGTAAACTGTTTTGTTCTGCAATCATTCTTGGGTCACCATTATTTTCTTGGATAATCTTCAAAATATCTTTTGCTCCGCGTGAAGAAATCTCACCGGCCGAAATCATCTGAATGACTTCTGATAATCTCTCGGCCGGTATTAATTTCTTCAGATCACTAGTAATGTAATTAGATGCAAGCTGGATGAGACGGGAATCATTGAGAATTTTTGCTGTGTCTTCTATTAGTCTCCCCCACTCCACTTCTCTGACATAAATTTCTATATCACTGTCTTTTAATCCAAAATCTTTCTTGTACCTCTCTCGCTTCTCGGAAGGAAGTTCTGGCATCGCCCGACGAAGCGCCTCCGGCGCGAAGTCGGGAATCTCTTTGATAAATAACTTTGGCAAATCAGGATCCGGGAAATACCGATAGTCATGAGCTGACTCCTTCAATCTTTGAGAAAATGTTTCTTCTTTCTTTTCATCCCATCCTCTTGTTTCCTGCACAACTTTTTCTCCCCTATCCAGAAGTTCTGTCTGTCTTTTAATTTCAAATTCAATTGCCTTACCAACAGCACGGAATGAATTAATATTTTTTACCTCTACTTTTGTACCAAAAGTATCATCTTTAGACACAGAAACGTTAGCCTCGACTCGCATCTCTCCCTTCTCCATGTTAGCTCCTGAGATGTCTAAGTACTGCAGTAGAAGCTGGAGTTCTTTAGCAAATTTCATTGCCTCCTCGCTTGTATGTATGACCGGCTCCGTAACTAATTCCATTAATGGCACCCCGGCACGATTGAAGTCGAGTAAACTCACCTCACCCCCTCCCCCCTCTCCTTGAGCAAGGAGAGGGGTTGGGGAGAGGTGCATTGATTTAGCAGTATCTTCCTCCAAGTGAATACGAGTAAGTGCTACCCCGTTCAAGGTTCCACCTTGTACTAAAGGATTTTTATACTGACTAATCTGATATCCTTTAGGAATATCGGGGTAGAAATAGTTTTTGCGATCAAACTCTGTAAAATCGGCGAGTTTTCCACCAAGAGCCTGCCCCAGACGCAGTACTGATTTGACGGCCTCTTTATTGATCACAGGAAGCGTCCCGGGATATCCCATACAAACTGGGCAAACATTAGCATTGGGACGTAACTCATTTGTATCGTTTTTAGAATCGCAAAACATTTTTGTCTTGGTATTAAGTTCAGCATGTATTTCCAGTCCTACGGTCAGAGAGTAATTTTCAGTTTTCAATTTTACAATTTTCATTAAATTTTCAATGAATCTTGGAAATTTTTAATAGACTCATCGTCTAATATAGATATGGAAAAGACTTTAGGGTTAACTTTCCTCAAGGACTCAAGCTTTTTCTCTTTCTCCTCTAGAGTAACCATATCAACTTTTGTCAGGACAACTATCTCTGGCTTCTTTAACATCTCTTTATTATAGAGTTCAAGCTCGCTCCTGACCACATGATAGGCCTCAAGAGGATTTTCCTCTTCAGAAGAAATGCAGTGCAAAAGCGTTTTGGTCCGCTCAATGTGACGCAAAAATTTATGACCCAGACCCCTGCCTTGAGCCGCCCCCTCTATGAGTCCCGGTATATCAGCAAGCACTAATCCATAAAAATCTCCTAAAGACGGTTCAATGGTGGTAAAAGGAAATGCACCCACTTTAGACTTCGCGCTCGTCAGAGTATTCAGCAGACTCGATTTGCCAGCATTCGGCAGGCCGATGATACCTACGTCGACCACTAACAGAAGCTCAATATGGAACTCTGCCTCTTCTCCATGGACGCCAGGCGTCCATTCTTTGGGACTGATGTTTGTAGAGCCCTTGAAATGCGCATTACCCAATCCGCCCCGACCTCCCTTCAGAAGCAGAACCTTTTCATTATCTTTCAGAAGCTCAAGCGAAAAGCCGCTAGAGAAATTCTTCAAGCGAGAACCGACGGGTAACTTTACAATAACGTCTTTTCCCACTCCGCCCTGTTTTAAATCTTTTGCCCCGTTTTCTCCATGCTCGGCTTCAAATCCGCCGACATTTCTATAAGCAGAAAGAATCCCTATATCCCTCACGGCAAGAGCGTAGACATCCCCGCCCTTTCCCCCATTGCCTCCAGACGGCCCGCCAAGTTCTTTACCCTTTTCATGCCGCCAGCGTACAACACCATCGCCGCCACGACCTGCTTTGAAATGTAGTGTTAATTCATCTATAAACATTTATATACCTTATTCATTTAAAGCAATCTCTGCAAGCTTGATTGCTGTTTCTTTATTATTAGCAGTACACATAAACCCGCTTCGATGACAAAACACTCCGCCCTCTAGCCCCGTAGCCGCATCAAATTCTTTGTCATGTTTAGCGAGCCATAATTCAGGAAGAGGTTTACGTAGGCTCAAGGTTGTACTGTTTTTATTGATAGCGAGAACCTGCCAATTTATATGATCTCTAGTGAGCAAAACTGCATAGACAGGTTCAGGCATTTGACTTAAGACTCCACCCACAGTTTCCCTGCCCAAAGGCTCCTCACTTTCGATAACAATTATTCTCTTGTCCGCGGTTTTCTCGTAGCATTCAAGAATAATTTTACTGCCCTCCATCATATCCTGTTCTATCTTGATGATGCGTTTTAGATGACTCTTGGCCCAAGCAACAGCATCAAGAAAAAGTTCGTCCCAATTGTCTTCCTCTTTCCATGTTGAACGATAGGCGTTAACTACATTGTTAATAACGTAAGGTTTAACTTTTGGGAAGAGAGCGGTAAAGGTGTTTACACCATTGTCCGCTGCATCTGTTGGCTCCACTAAAATTAAATCTATCCTCTGTTGCACAGCCTTTGAGCCGCTGACCATTTCTCCATATTTTTTCCACACTAGACCAAAAGATGAGTACGGTATTCCATTCTCCCTTACTCCTGCACCACCAGCTTGGTGGTGATCGAAACGACCTTTTTCTTCATCGTAGATACCACCAACATCGACCACTATATCCCCTGTTTGGATAATTTCTGGATCTCTGGTTCTTACAATCTCGACGTCAGGATAAGCAATAAGAACAGCAGCCACAGCGAAAACATCGTCGGTGTGGAATTTATTATTATGTGTTACTATTTTTGTCATAGATTCTGTGAGCCCAAGCAAGAAGCAAAATATAAAGAAAAACTGTTAAAGACATTGAAGGAATAGTGATGTAGCCAAATGCCATTACGTAAATCTTGGCACACGCCCCCTCCACTGCAGTGCACGGCAGAAGCGAATTACCACTAAGATTGGAGTAAGTGTGATAAAGAGCTACCAGAGTTCCAAGGAGCGCTAAGGGTACAGCATAGAGAAAAGCTGTGCTAATTTTTTTCCACAGAGCCACACCGAATATAATTATTAAAGGATAAATGAAAACCCTCTGCCACCAACAGAGCACACACGGCACATAGCCTACAATTTCAGAATAATAAAGACTGGTAATAACAGCGAGCAAGGACACAATGAGCGCAAGGCCTGTAGCATATTTACCCAACCAATCAACAATCTCTTTCCCCCACGAGTTTCTAGATAAAATAGCAAAAAACAAAATAACCAATAAGACATGAGAGGCAAGCGCAAACAATGGAATCAGGAAGTTTAAACTCTCAACCATTAGTTTCGGGTAGAGCACAATTAGTCTTTTCGCTCAAGCGATCTAAAGAAAGAGTGCCGGTTTCTCTGGTGCCGTCGAAGAATTGCCAGGTCGGGTATCCCGTAATGGAGGCATCCTTACAAACTTGAAGCTGTCCCCTACCGTCTGGTGTCGAACATTCGACACGCGGCAAAAGACTAGCAGAACGACCGAACAGAGCCTCCTGATTCTTGCAGTTAGGACACCAGAACGCGCCGTAATAAGTCGCCCCGCTATCTTTGATACACGAGGCAAATGTATCAAGCTTACCCGACCTGCCGGGCATCTTTATAAGCCAGACCATGCCCATAACCACGAGTACCAGTATTAATAAGCCGATTATGTGATGTTTTTTCATATGTACCTATTATAGACTAAAAGTCCTTATCAGTCTAATAATTTTATTTCATCTTTAAGCAAGTACCGTTCTTGCTAGGTTTCCTTTAGTGATCTGTTGCTTTCTTGATGGCGTATAGACACATTTCCATCCGAGAAATCCCTAGCTTTTCTGCAACCTCGTCAAGATAATCAGGATTGGGATCGTCATTTTCTTTATATGGAGCGAAAGTAATAATATCTGACAGTATATCGTCCGGATTCACACCCTCTCTTTCAGCAAGCTTATCAATCAATCCATCAATTATTTTCTCTCCCTGTTCAAAATTTGGATAATTTTCCATATTCTTATTTTTTAGCTATAATCACTTACAATTCTCTATATGTGTTGTCATTTCTCCTATCAATTTTGACTATCTCTACCCCTGCCTCATCCATTTGGAAAATAATTCGTACTCTACCTCTCCTAGCTCTATACAAATTATCAAATCCTTTCAGTTTTTTAATATTGAGATTTTTAATGTCTCTTTCTGTAATTAATTTTATATCTTCTTGGATTTTTAGTCTCTCCTTTGTAGAAAAACTAATTAGAGACTTAAGGATTTTGTTCATTAAATCTCGTCAGAGCTTTGAGTACTTTTTCTGCTGGTACTCCCCTTGGGTTTATTTTGGTAAAGTCAACCACAGTTTCCCAAAGAGAATCATCATCTTCGTCAAATGGAATTACTTTAAACACTGGCTTAGATCTTTTAACCACAGTGAAAGACTCACCCTTATTCAAACGGTTGATGTACTTAGAAGTGTTTATCCTCAAATCCTTTAGTCCTATTATTTGATTCTTCACTTTAGTAGCCATATTTAAAGTTTATCTTAAGGTAACCTTCCAGTCAATCCTAATCTAAAGCAAGAACGGTTCTTGCTAGTTTTTGATGCTCTTCTATATTTAGCATCCCGCATTTTTTATACTTCTTACCACTCCCGCAGGGGCACGGGTCATTTCTGCCGACTTCGGCTTTTTTAGAAATAGTTGGGCGAGAGGTGTCAGAAAGCACTTCAGTTTCCACTGCAATTGGGGACATTCTAAAAGAAGCGAGGACGTCCAGATTGAGAGCAACGATGAACTCCGCCACTTGTCTTGCGATTGACACTTCCATATCGCGGAAAAATCTTAGACCATCCTTTTTGTATTCAACCAGAGGATCGCGCTGGCCATAAGCGCGTAGATTTACGCTCCCACGAAGATATTCCATCATCTCCAAGTGATCGACCCAGAAAAGATCTATAGTTTGTAAAATAACCCGGCGCGTAACCTCAAGCGTCTCGGGTGCCTCCAATAACATTTTGGCGAGCTTATCGTCCATTTTTTGTTTCATTTCTGGGTCGAGACGCTCTTTGGCCTCGTCTAAATATTTCTTGACTTCAAGAGATCCTCCGACTAATATCTCGCGTCGACGGCCATATATGATTCCTCTCTGAAAATTCAAAACATCATCGAACTCAAGCACATGTTTGCGCGCATCGAAGTTGAAGCCCTCTATTTTTTCCTGCGCCTTCTCGAGCGAGCTCGTAATCAATTTATTTTCTATCGGCTCATCTTCAGGAATGTTAAATCGTCCCATCATCTTCTTGATCGTATCGACAGCAAAGATTCGCATTAAGGAATCTTCAAGCGAGACAAAAAATTGTGTCTCGCCCGGATCCCCCTGCCTGCCTGAGCGTCCGCGTAGCTGGTTATCTATACGCCGCGCATCGTGTCGTTCTGTACCCAAGACAAAGAGACCGCCGAGAGATTTAATTTTTTCATATGCTTCTGGAGTGGAAGGATTGCCGCCCAGTTTGATATCGACACCACGACCGGCCATGTTGGTAGCAATAGTCACTGCCCCAGATTTCCCGGCTTGGGCAATAATCTCTCCTTCTCGTTCATGATTTTTGGCATTAAGGATCTCATGCTTAATACCCTCTTTAGATAGATAGGTCGAAAGCAGTTCATTATGTTCGATAGAAACCGTGCCGATAAGAACCGGCTGGCCTTTTTTATTTAACTCTCTCACTTTTTTAGTCACCGCCTTCATTTTGCCGGCTTGTGTTTGAAATATTAGATCCCCATGATCTCGGCGCGCCACTTTCTGATTGGTCGGAATGACAAAAGTTTCTAGTCCATAGACTTTATAAAATTCCTCTTTCGAGGTGATGGCGGTACCAGTCATACCAGAGAGTTTCCGGTACATACGAAAATAATTTTGGAAAGTGACGCTGGCAAAAGTACGACTTTCTTCTTTTATATGCACTCCTTCTTTGGCCTCTATGGCTTGATGCAGACCTTCCGACCAACGGCGCCCCGGCTGAAGCCGGCCGGTAAAGGCATCGACGATTACCACTTCATCATCTTTGACTACATATTCTTTATCTATGTGATACAGAGCTTTAGCTCTGATAGCAGTCTCAAGATGATGCACATATTTGACACCGCCTTCGGCATAAATATTTTCAATCCCTAACGCTTTCTCGGCCGCACTTATACCATCATCCAGGAGAGACACGGCGCGCAATTTCTCATCCACACTAAAATCTTTCCCCTCTTCAAGACTCAAAGAAATTTTGGCAAACTTTTCATAGAGCTCGCCAGCATTACCAGTGTTGCCAGAAATGATGAGGGGCGTCCGCGCCTCATCAATCAAGATAGAGTCAATCTCGTCGACTATGGCGTAGTGATACTCTCTCTGCGAAAGACTCTCTTTGTTGTAGAGCAGGTTATCTCGAAGGTAATCAAAGCCGAACTCGTTATTGGTGCCGTAGGTAATATCGGCTCGATAGGCCTCTTGCTTGCTCGTTGGTCTCAAAAATTCGTGCACCACGTGGAAAGAGCCAAGTTCATCACGTTCTTTGTCTTTTTCGGAATGTGCGGGATCGTAGAGAAAAGATTCCGCGTGATTAAGTACTCCAACAGAGAGACCAAGATACGCGTAGATTTCCCCCATCCATACTGCATCGCGGCGTGACAAGTAGTCATTGACCGTTACCACATGGACGCCCTTGCCGGCAAGGGCGACCAAATAAGCCGGTAAAGTTGCGACGAGAGTTTTCCCTTCCCCTGTTTTCATCTCTGCAATACCACCTTTGTAGAGAGCGATGCCCCCGAGTAGTTGAACATCAAAGTGTCTTTGACCAAGAGTACGCTTAGCCGCCTCTCGAACAACGGCAAATGCTTCTGGTAAAATGTCGTCGAGCGACTTACCCGCTTCAATCTGATTTTTGAATTCAGTTGTCTTTGCTTTCAACTCTTCAGAAGAAAGGATCTCGAAAGTGGATTCAAACGCATTAATACGCTCTACTATAGGTGCCCAAGATTTAAGTAATTTATCCTCTGGCGAATTGAAAAGACTCGTTAAAAAGGCCATGTCAGGCCCATTTTAGCATATTTATTAAGAAAAAACGCCCCTATGGGGACGTTTTTTCTTAGATTATCTTCTCTTCGAAGATTTCTTCTTCTTGGAAGCTGCTTTCTTTTTCTTTGCCATTAGTTATGTGTCGTCTCTCAACTCTAAGTCAAGAGAAATTATTATTAACGTCTGCCGCAGAAAAGTTTTCTGCGCTTGTATGAATTATGGTACTAATAACGAACATATACAATAGAGAAAATAAAAAAGTGTGGATAACTCCCCCACCGGAGAATTTTCAATTTAGAATTTTCAATTTTCATTTCCGTCAGTGCGCGGAGAGCGGGGCTAGCTCCAAACGAATATCTTTGTGAGTGCGGCCGCTCTCCACGCACAGAAAGAAACTGTATAAATAGTAGACAGTAATCAGTAAATAGTAAATAGCCAAAAACGTAAATCCCGCCTCTCGGCGGGACTTGCGCAGATATTCGTTCGTTTGGTGCCAACGTATGACACTCACATGGGGAGCATAGCATAATCAAACTACAAATGCAAGGCGTCATTCTATCTCACTTGCTTTGTATCTGTTTGATATATTCTTCCATTTGTATTTTATGGTCAGGAGAAATTTCTCCAACATATTTCAGAATATCAATCGCTTTTTGTTTCTCCCCTTTGTTCAGAAGAGCATTAGCAATCTCGAGATAAATTGCCTGCTTACCCGGCATCAATTCCCTGGCGCGCTCGAGGTGAACTAATGCATCATCTAGAAGACCGACAGTGGAAAGAAACGACCCTGCCACAAGTTGGTAACGAGCGTCGTCTCCTAAACTATCCTCCTCGATAAGAATCGTATCTTTGGCAAAGTTAAAGAATGCATTCTTTTCTTCCATAGATATATCGCTCGTTAAGACAGTTATAGAATTGGCAGCTATCTGCTCGACTATCTCTGGTCGGCCGAGACGCGAGGCATTGTGGGCTTTCTTAAAATATTGAGTAGCCGCGATGATTCCCTTTGGCGTCTGAACAGATCGAAGGGCTTTGATTAGAAAGGTGTTAGCCATAATTGGTTTAATATTGATGAAGTAGAGAGAAAGAACTAGAAGAATTGAGACAGCTGGTAAGGCAATGCTCATCACTTGAATTTCGGCAATGGTTCTTTCCCCAAAAAGTCTTCCTCCGCTATTCCTATAATGCACGTAAGCAAGAAGCGAGAAGAACAAAATATAGCTTATAAGATGATCAAAGACGAAGAAATTGTGGAAGAAGTATGCGGCTATGAGACCGGTTAAAATAGATTTTTCAGTATGAGACAAATTGGAACTTGGTTTCCAAATTGAATATAGAAGAGCGACATAGAGAAGAAGATAAGAAACGAGACCCAAAATACCGCCAGCAACCGCCCAGTCTAGGAAAATATTGTGCGCTCGGTCAAACCATGGCTCAAGTTTATACATCTCCGGACTGTAGTGCTTTTGGAAAACGTAGCTAAAATTCTCTTGCCCCCAACCAAGAAGCGGGCGCTCTTTGACTCCTTCAAGCGCCATGGGCCAAACAAAATATCTGCCCTGCGTCTTGATCTCTTCAGTATTCAAAGAAGCGAAACGAGAAAGCACAGGACTCTTTTTTATAAATTCCGCATCTTTAATCGCTATAAATCCTCCGACCAAAACTACCAGTCCAACCAAGACACCTATGCTCGTTTTTCTAACAAACTTATCCTCTTTATTTATTATATTGAGAATAGCCACAACCAATAGCCCGCCGAGAAGACCGAGAATGGCTCCACGCGTCGCTGTGTAATAGAGGACAAATACTTGCATGAGAATTAAGAGACCATAGATCCATCTCAAAGCGACGTTCTTCCACTCTCTCCACATAAAAAGAATGGCAATAAAAATATGAAAGAGCATGTAAACCGCCAAATAAATGGCGTTGCCTAAAGTACCATCCACCCTCACTCCACCTTGGTTTATTGTTTTCAATCCAAGAATTTGAAAGATGCAAAATAGCACCATAACAAATGATGCTACGAGCGAGACATTCCACCACCTCTTCCAATCAGTTTCTCTAAAGACTGAAGAAATAACCACAAAGAACATCCCTAAGTGGAGAAGAGTAACGTAACCCTCCATCCTCTCGAAGTTGGACCAAAAGCTCTTAACAGGGGCCACGCCAAAAATGTCAGCGAGGCCGATAACAGCCAAAAATCCTAAGATTGAATATAAGATAACAGACTTCTTCGGACGATAATTGACATCAAGAAGAGCAAGTAATATCCAAGTAGCAAAAACTATCTCCACAATAATCCTCCAAGCAAAAGCTTTAGTCGTAATGAATGGAAAGAAAAAAGAACTATAAACCAGAAAAGGTACAAATGGCACGAGAAAAAGACCGGCGAAAATACACCATTTAGGCCAACTTTTTATCATCCTCTTATCTTACCATATTGATTAATCTGCGCGCCAGATTCCACAGTCGCCATCCAAGTCTTCCAATAATAATCACGATTTTGTCTCCTATCGATATTTTCTGTCCAAAAATTTGTAGACGAAAATGAAAATAACGTTTCCAGTCTGTGCTTATGAGACCGGGAATATTGTATTTTCTTGAACTTATTTTTCCTTTTGTAAGTGAGGAAATATGGTCGTCAGGGAAATAGGTGCCTCTCCACAGTGTATTTTTAAAAATTAGCGGGTCAAGAGAAAAATAAACATTCTCAAACATGTAATCAAAAACTTTTCTAGAAGCCGCGCTTACTCCAACCGGCGGATATGTTGGGAAGTACGCCCAATCAGGAACACCTATTTTATCACGATAATTTACATAAGCGTGCTTCAAAACCATTTCTCTATGCACGGATGGTATGAATTCAAACTTATCAAAAGCCAGAATCGATTCACAGAAGTCCTTGAGCATCTTAAACTCCGCTATAAAATAAAGATCGTGGAGAAGAAAAGTCTTGGGGTGAACAACTGTTGCGCCAATCTTTCTAGTATCGCCTGCAAAAAATGATTCTAAGAGTTTCCCGTAATCAAGACATATATCTGTGCGCGTCTTCACGGCATATTCGATCCCGCTTTTCTCAAGTTCCTTTAGACCCTTGAGAGTACTGATAAATTGTCGATATTTATTGTTATCTTTGTAATGACCCTCTTGCTTGATGCTACCAGGATCAGGAAAGGAAATTAATTTAGCGCCTGGAAAGTTATCTCCAGGTTTAAGTTGATTATCAAATACAGAAACAACGATTTCATCGAAGAGGTGGCCGAATTCTCGGATAGTTCTATTGATATTGTCCCGACAGTCGTAGTGGACGACTCCGCCCTCTTTCATCAACTGCTCTGGCGACTGATGCAATTTGTCTCCTGTTCGACCAACTGACATCAACGCCCCCTGTATCACTAGACCAATTTTTTTCTTCATTTTCGTAGGAATTCTTCGGTCTTTTTCAAAGCATGGATATTGCCAGTGTCTAGCCAGGTGGTGAACGGGGCTTCCCAAAATTCTTTCCCCTGCTCGAGCATCGCGTTATACACTTGCATCGGGTGCAATGTTTGACTCATTTGATCAGCTAAGTAGAGCAACTCTAGTGTTTGCCAATAAGATTGATAATCGAATATGCCATCTAGACCCAAGTAAATGGAGTGGAAGCCCGGAGTACCTCTTTTATTAAATCTCACCACCTTGCCCCCCTCGACACTGCAAGTGTCATAGTGGCTCGTATCCATAACGCTTGTTTCCCAATCTTCCACATAGCCCCCTATCCAGTTTTTATCAGGCGCGGGAATCTGCTTCATAACAAGAGTGTCGCATCCCTGAAAAACGAATGGGCATTGCAAATGTTCTTGGGACTTAAGTATGGCATAGCCGATAGAAGCACCTGGACCTTCGTATTTATCGAGCCAAACGAATTCAAAAATTCTGTCTGGATGATTCCTTTCTAAATAATCTTTGACACTTTGCCCCAAAAAACCAAGGTTAACTACTACCGGCATGTCTTTCGGATATTGCTCGAGAATATGATCTATGGTCGGTCGCCCATTTATCGGCACTAGCGCTTTATTGGTATTTTTGGTCAAATCCCCCAACCTTGAGCCAATCCCACCCGTCATAAGAAGAAGCTTATATTTCATTAATTTAATTTACTATAAAATTCTTTAACATTCTTCAGTATCCCCTCTTTGTCGAGTTCATGCTTTCTGTAGAGCTCTTTGGCATCGGCACTCTCACCGAAGACATCCTGTACTCCAAGTATTTTTACTCTTGTGGAAACATCTGATTCCGCCACCACCTCTGCTACAGCAGAACCTAACCCGCCGATAATACTGTGATCTTCAACAGTAAGGATACCCTTAGTCTCTTTGGCAGCTCTCAAAATTATTTCCTTGTCCAAAGGCTTTATTGTATGAATATTGATTACCCTTGTCTTAATTCCCTCTTTCTCCAGCTCTTTCGATACCTCAAGCGCTAAATGCACCATGCCACCGGAAGAGATGAGAGTTAAGTCATCTCCCTCTGCCAATGTGACTCCTTTGCCGAATTCAAATTTATAATTTTCTTTATTTATATCAGGCACTGGCTGACGACTAATTCGCAGATAGGTTGGCTGCCTAGATGAGACTATATGATTCATCATCTCTCTCGTCTCTATATGGTCAGCTGGCTGGAGCACTACCATATTGGGCATACCACGCATCAAGTTCACATCTTCAAGCCCCATCTGTGTCGCTCCATCCTTGCCGATAGCGAGTCCAGGATGCGAACCGACAATCACCACAGCAGAGTTATCTAGTGCAACACTAATCCTAATCTGGTCGTAACGTCCGGTGATGAAGGCGGCAAAACTAGCTACAAACGGTCTGAAGCCGGAGTTGGCAAGCCCCGCCGCAACGCCCACCGCATTAGCTTCCTGAATACCAAATTGAAAAAAGCGTTCTGGAAAAGCGGCTTTAAATTTATCTATCTTAGTCGCGCCAGCAAGATCGCAGTCTACTGCTAATATTTCCGGATACTCGGCACCAAGCTTCACTAGAGAGTCACCGAAGGCTTCTCGTAGTGGCTTAAGCTCTGGCATAAGAGTTGGCTAAGTCTCCCAGAAACCTAACTGCTTTTTCGAAACTTTCCTGATCGACCACTGGGTTGTGTCCACCACCCATAAATGTTTCTCCTCCACCTAAGTAACCTTTGTGAGTGTCGGCAATGATTGCATGGGGTTTGCCCTTGACCTTATCACACTCCTCTAGTGCTCTGACCAGAGACTTCATATCATGTCCATCGATGCGCTGGGTATGCCAACGGAAAACTTTCCAGCGGGAGTGCAGCCATTCGACATTCATAACGTCATCATTGGCACCCTCACTCTGCTTCTTGTTGAAGTCGACAATATAAACAAGGTTGTCTAGCTCAAACTTGGGTGCAGACATGGCTGATTCCCATACCTGACCTTCGTTACACTCACCATCTCCGATGATGCAGTAGACTTTTTCTCCCCTGCCGCGTGTCTTATTGGCTAGAGCGTAACCCAGAGCTACTGACTGTCCTTGACCCAAGGAACCCGTACTACCGTCTATGAAAGGAAAGCGCTTGCGTTCCGGATGACCTTGGAGGCGACTATCCATAGCTCTTAATTTACTAAGTTCATCCTTCTCTATATATCCTCCTACAGCCAGAGCCGCATACCAAGAAGGCACTCCATGCCCCTTGGAGAGTACAAAACGATCTCGTGGAAGTTCCGGATTCTGCCAGTAGCGCCACTGTTCTTCTTCTGACTTACCCTCAACTTCTGCTAGAAATTTATTCCAGTTTAATCTGTGGAATAAGAGTGCAGTAATAATGTCTACGATAGAGAGGGAGGTGCCTCCGTGTCCGGAGCCTGCTCTATATATAGAGTCTATGGTAAGAAGTCGTACCTTGGCAGATAGTAGATTTAGCTGCCTTGCTTTCTCTTCTTCTGCTCGACTATAAACATAGTGCTCGCCTAGAGCACTAGAATGGATGATTCTGCTAAGAGTGTTCCTGATTGAGGATGTCATACAAGCTTCTCTTACCCAAGTAATACAGGAGCTCATTATATGGATAATGGTGAAGAGGTGCAATATTAATATATATAAGGGCAGAAAGCACTTCTACCTTCTTCAAATCGTACTTATTTTTGACAAGCCACTTCTCAAAAACATTCTTAAAATCAAGGAGATTATTCTTAACTAAGAAGTGGAAATCGATAGTCTTCTTCCCCCTCTTTACACTATATTCCCCTTTTCTCACTACCTCGTGAGAGATAAGCAGAGCGTGGTAGAGCTTAGCGAAGTCATAATAGATATCACCATAAGCTTTAAGTCCTTCGAAGTCGTGCCTCCAGTCTAGAAGTTTGAAGCCATTTTTCGTAACCAAAATATTTTCCGGCTGGAGATCACCATGGAAAAGTACTGGCATCCCTTTGGTCAACCATTTCCAATCTATTTGCTTCAAGAGCGACTTTATAGTGGGCGTCTTCTCACCATTGATCACCTCTGCCTTATCTTTGATACCTGTCTCGGTGTAGAACTTCTCTAGACGCTTGAGAGTTTTGTCGTAGTAGAACTTGTGAACTTTTTCCCTAAATTCTTTGGCTTGCCCCGAGCTTAGTCGAGGGGGTTTCTTCCACAAATTTGTTTTACAGAAATTAAGAAATTCTTCGAATTTCTTTACGTCACTAATCTTGCTGATCAACTCCCCTTGAGCAAACTTGTAAGTATAGGAATGTTTAGAATTCTTAACTATTTTGGGGACGATATTGCCCAAAATCTTGGCTCTCTCGACTCGATCTGCCACCACTCTCTCATCATCGAAACGCTTGGTAACAAAGCCATTTTTAAAAGAGATTGATTCGCCGGGTTTGGGAAGATTCTTGAATTTGCGCTTCATAAGTGCCTCCAATATAGCAAAAACCACTAGAACCCGTACTTCTCCCGCACATGCTTCTGGAGAATACCGACCGCCATGTGCGAGATAGAGGAAAGATAATCCTCGAAGTGAAAATTGTTATCATTCTTTCCTATCTGGCCTGGGAAGGTAGAAGTGCCGGGGATTACAATGCAAAGATCAGCCATCTCCTTGCTTTTACCTCCTGTACCACGGGTAATGGCAACAGTTTTCGCGCCATACTTTTTGGCTGTCTCGAACGCCTGTAGAATATTTCCAGAGTTACCACTGCCACTAAATCCGACAAAGACATCTCCGGGTTGCATGTGCCCCTCGAGCTGTTGAGAAAAGATGAAATTGGGACCGATGTCATTCATCACTCCTGTAATGATGGCTGATGAAGCGACCATGTTTACTATTTTCATCCTTTTGACCGAGTCGGATATAGGTTGCGACTTATCATCGCTAACAAAGGGATGGAAATAGAGGTCAACGAAAAGGTTATCACAGAAGGCTGCCCCTCCCCCATTGGCAGCTACATAGATTGTCTTCCCCTCATCATAAGTTTTAATCACAAGGTCGCAAAACTTGCTTGTCTCATCTACAGGAAAAGTCTTAGCAATATTGATCTGTTCGTCGATATAGAGTTGTACGAGGTCTTTAGAGTTCATAGCATAGCATATCTTTGCCAAAGTAATACAGAAATATATTATAGAGGTAATGATGGAGAGGCGCAATTGATACAGACCTTATATTTCATGGGTTCATGTATAATAGCTGAACGATGGAAATTTGTCAGGTTTGTAAAACGATTATCGAATCCTGCGACCCGGCCAATCTTGTTCACAAGACGGAAAAATTTACTGTCGCCATCAATCCTCGATGGAGTCCCCACCTTGGCCGTGTAGCGATCTTTCCCAATAGACACATCGGTGATGAAGGTTTATACGGATTTGAAGCACTACTAGATCAAGAACGAGAGGAGTTTATTGAGTTACGAGAGAGAATAACAGATGCCCTCGTCGCTGGGTTTTCAAAATACAATATGAGATTGCGCGAAGGAGTACCGCACATAGATTACATCATCAGACCATCACCGCACCCAAGCGCAGACCTCTTCCCAGCGTACGAACGAGCCCCGACCTTTGCCGGATACGTTTTTCCCTCCTACCAAGAGGTCATGTTCAACCAAGGATCCGCACCAGAGACGATACAAAATGCTCCGGCGGTCCTGGCCTCGCTTTCGAAACAAGAACTTATAATGCCTGAGGATCTGCGTCAAAAACTAAGCTCGTATATCAAATCTCACTTCAGTCCAGCCCGCTAAAATTCTTTACTATCTCCTCAACCTCCTTAAGATCTTTTGCATAGACGTCCGCTCCTTCTTGTTTATAACCGGGAAGCAAATTTTGAGCGAATCCTATTGTGTATGCCCCAGCCGCTTTCGCAGAAACGATACCCGCATTTGAGTCCTCAAGAATAATTGTTTTTTCTGAGATAGCTCCCAGTACCTTGATCGCTTCAATATAACCATCAGGAGATGGTTTATGGGCAAGATTTGGTTGCTCATGAAGTGAGAGAACAAGTCGCACTTCCTCTTTGAAAGGAAGTCTATTTATCACCAAACTTATCCATTCCTGTGGAGAAGCTGAAACAATTCCAATCTTATAACCAAGCTTTTTTAGAAGATTGCCCAGATCCTTAAGCCCATGAGTAAGAGGAGTCAATTCATATATTTGTCCAGCAGACTGGTGAAAAGCTTCAACCAATTTATCTTTTCCTACTTGTGCTCCGTACTGTACAGCTTTCGTATAAATGCCGTCCATGGCAATTCCGACGGTAGAACCCAACTTTTTGTATATATCTTCCCCAAATAAATTGGAGAAAATTTTCTTTTTCTCAATTTCCCAAAGTGGTTCACCGTCAAAAAGTACTCCGTCTACATCGAATATAAATGCTTTAGACATGTCAAACTATACTCAAGCCACCGTCGACGGCTAAACATTGTCCGGTGGTGTAGCCCGATTTGTCGTTTGCCAAGAAGAGTACGGCTTCTGCGATCTCTTCTGGACTCGCCATCCGTTTGAGCGGAATCTTGGCAATTTGGTCACGCAGATTTGTCTTCCCTTGCGCCTCTTCCTGTTGAAGGGTCTCGGCTGTCAGCTCCGTTTCCGTAAAACCGGGAGCAACCGCATTGATGCGGATACCTTGCGGAGCAAATTCCTCTGCCATCCTGGCAGTAAGCTGGATGAGCGCCGCCTTTGCTGACGCGTAACCCGGCTTGCCGGCAACGTGGTGAAAGCCCTTGATGGACGCAATGTTGACGATTGTGCCGGCCCTTCTTTCTACCATTCCCCCGAGCACAGCTCGAGAGACGTTAACCACTCCAAACAAATTAACATCGAAGATCCTCTGCCAATCGCTCGTGCTGAGATTCTGGAAAGTTTTCGAGGGATTGATGCCAGCGTTGTTGACGAGAATATCAATGACCCCGAGCTTGCCTACCTCACGCTCCACAGCTTCTTCATCTGCCACATCAAAAGTGACGTATGACGCATCGAGCTCTTGAGCCAAACTTTTCAACTGTTCTGACACTGACTTACCGTGGAGAATGACTTTGGCCCTATATTTCCTGGCGAGTCTCGCTATCGCAGCACCGATGCCACGACTTGAACCTGTCACAAGAATAGTTTTATTTTCGAACATGGCGGCGTTTATTCCCAAGGTGTTCACTCTCGATTCGTCCCCCCTTTCGATTATAAAGATCCTTTAGACGTACGATATCATCTACCTCCGGAGTTGAAATTTCAAGGGCAAAATAAGTTTCTTTAGAAAATACGCGGTGAATCTCAAAAGGTCGAGATTTCCAACCCTCCCCCGGTCCAATGCTCGTAATGGGTAATTCGGATCCAATTTTCCTTAACTCACGAGCAGTGACCGAGAAGCTAGCTTGATCTTTCTTCGCTTTACGGTGAGCGATAATCTTTTTCTTCACTTCACTACTATATCCTAGCGCAAGATCCACACGACCCTCTAAGACAAAGTTTACTTCGCGTTTAAATTCATGTACTTGGAGACTGGACTGTTCACCACTATTCATAGCGATACCCTTGAGAACATAAATACCGTTCTCCACCAGCCAATATTCTTTACCCCATGGTTTGTTTACTACATAGTCACTTAATATGTTAATTACATTTGGCTTAAGAGGATTACGCCCAGACTGATCAGAGAGTTTGCCTCTACCTATAGGAGCTCGTACAACAAACAATGTTGAAGTGATAAACGCCTTTATACTTTGGGTCTGTTTCGGCAGTAAGTTCCAACCAGTGTTCGGCTTGAATATTTTTCTACCAATTTTTTTGCCACTTTTATTTAGGTTCAATTCGACCTTACCATTTATTACATAGAAGGTCTCAACTGTTGACTTGTTTTCCCATGCCGGAGTAGTGACCCCCCGAGGAATAGTTATAACTGATGCTTGGTAGCGCTCATTGTCATCAAGAAGTTCCTCCCACACCCCCTTGAGTTGCACTTTTTCTTCGTTGGCAAGTTGGAGTATTTTCATAAGTCTAATCTAGTTGGACTAGGGGGCTTAAAAAATTTATCTATAATGTGGAGACAGGCTTCTGCTACAGCTCCCTCTCCCGCTTGATGACTGGTGACAAAATCAGCTTGATCCCGAGCGAGGTAGAAGGCATTGGCCGGAGCAATACTGTAGCCCATGAGACCAAAAATACGAGCATCATGCATACTGTCTCCCATATATACAGATTCGGCAAGATTAAAATTTTTTTGGAGCCAATCGAGTCTATCACCTTCGCTCACAAGTTCAAGTTTGAGGTGCATATCATCAACAATACGCTTTTTAGTTATTTCAAAACCTCTTTTATCGGCCGAAATAACATGGATGTTTACCAGCTTGCTTATAAGTTTAATACCATCGTTATCGTGAGGCCCGAAGATTTTTGCAAACTTACCCTCTTTTGTATACAGAAACTGGCCTGTAGTTAGCACCCCGTCGACATCTAAAATCAGGTTCTTTATAACTCGTTTTAGCCTCCTCATGTGTGCTATCCTAACATAGCACCAGCATATGCAAAGCCTAAAAGAAAAGCTCTTAGCTTCTCTCCTCAGTGTGCTAGCCTAAGGTGTCAACCTGCCAGGTTGACACCTCTGACATAAGCTTCCGCCTATCAGCCAGAAATCCTGTCAAGTCTTTATTATACTTTTTAGGACAAGTCTCGAATACTTAATAGAACAAACTCTTATTGATAATTGATAATAGAGTCATCTCTTTGCTCACCAAAATAATTTTTCACACTTGACCATTCATAGGAATAAAGGGATTTCATTCTTTGTAGTGCATTTCCAAAGAATAACTCGCTTGGATTCAAATCTATATAGACTGGGACGTAGGCGAAATATGCTTCGTTCTGCATAGTAATGATCTTTGCGCTGTTTTGGAAAAGATATCCTCGTGTCTTGTTCTTATTTTGCCCGTTTTGTTATTCAACAAGAATAAATTTTCTCGAAACCTATGATAATCTGTCTCATTCAAAAAAATCTTTCTCTTATCTATCCCACGATTACAAACATGTTTAACATCGCCAATCATTTCGCTTTAATTTTCCCATAATCACAGAAGGTGTCAACCTGGCAGGTTGACACCTTTGGTCCTGCTGTATGACGGCCAATTTTCTTCTCTGGAAATAAGCTTAATTTCTGATATAATTTCCAGATTAATGAGCCTTTTCCACAATTTTATTTACCGAATTCTTCGAAGAAGTGAGCGCCTATTAAAGCTCGATATGGTCTATCTGGCCGAGGGTAGCTTTTGGACGACGCTCTCCTTTGTTGTAAGCACTCTCGCCTCAATCGTCACAATGATCGCCTTTGGTAACCTCCTGCCACGCGAGACTTATGGTACTTATAATTACCTTCTCTCTCTTGGCGCTTCTTTAAGTTTTCTCACTTTCTCTGGCGTAGGCATTGGAGTGATGCGTGCCGTGGCGAGAGGTTATGAGAATGTGGTCCCTATCGCTCTACGACTTCAGCTTAAATATAATCTCATCGCGACTACCACTGTTTTAGCTGTCGCCATTTACTACGGTTATAAGGGCAATATGGTTTTTGCGAGCTCACTTGCGCTACTCGCGCTCGCTTATCCTCTCGCGGAGGCCTTCCACATATACAAGCAAGTCCTCACTGGCAGGAAACGTTTCGACACGCTGACGAAAGTAACAAGCCTTATTATCCTCGCATCAACATTGGCCACTGTCGTCACTCTTTTACTCACCGATAATGTTCTTATACTCGTCGCAGTCTATGCCTCGATGTCGCTCTTGCCCAATATTTTTGCCTACACGTTTGCAACTCGACACCTTGATTCAGCAACTCCTGACCCAAAACAAGTAAGTGAGATGAGGCGAACAGCTTTCCATCTTACTGGAGCTGGGCTCATTGGTACTCTAGCTCGACACATGGACAAGGTTCTCCTTTTCCAGATTGCCGGACCGGCCGCACTGGCGGTCTACGCTTTCGCCGTAGCGGGACCAGAAAGATTGAAAAGCCTCATTAAGAATTGGGGAAGTATAATTCTGCCTAGACTTTCACAGAGTTCACTTGGTGAGATTCGCAAGGTTGTCTATAAACGTATTGGTCTTTCTCTCCTCATCGGCACAGCCCTGTCTCTTATCTATATACTCTTTGCTCCATTACTCTTCAAGCTTGTCCTACCGAGCTATCTAGATGCCATTCTCTATTCTCAAGTGCTGGCCTTGGGTCTTATCATAGCTCCAGTCTCTATCTATATCGGTAGCATCTTCGCTGGCCAAAACATGCTCCGAGCGACTTATGCTTTAAACATCGGCATTCCTATTATTCGCATCGTACTGTTTATAACCTTTGGTTGGTTCTGGCAAATTTGGGGTCTTATAGCGGCCTCTATATTATCGGCTTTCATTAACGCTATTTATAGTATTATCATCTGGGAGGTAGAGATTAGAAGACTTTCTAACAAATCTTAATATATGAATATCTCTGAAGCAGAAGTGAAAGATTTTTTAGATAACGGACCGTGGTATCACACTATTGATTTCCCCAATGGACTGGTGTCCAAAGGTGTCTATGATCATCGTAAGTTTGTTCCTATGTATAAAATTCCTGAATCACTCGAGAATATGGATGTCTTAGATGTGGGGTGTTCGGACGGCTTCTTTTCTTTCGAAATGGAGAGAAGAGGAGCCAAAAGTATTCTCTCGGTAGATATCGATAAAGTCAGTGGTCCTAGTGCCATAGCACATTCTCTGATTCATAAGGAAGGTCTTGATAAGAAGTATATCGAAAGGCAATCGCAACATACCAGATTTAGTAACCTGGCTCAAAAACTTGGATTGCAAATCTCCCTTCCCATACTTATGGCGATCAAGCTCTTGGATTCGAAAGTGAAGTTCCAAGAACACTCTGTCTACGAACTGCACAAACTTGGTCGCCAATTCGACCTAGTCTTTTGTGGCGATCTTGTAGAACATTTGAAGAATCCTATCGAAGCTGTTGAAGAACTTTCAAAAGCTACCAAGACTCTCGCCATTATCACCATTGCGAGTGTTGCCACAGGCAAGAGAGTGGGGCCGTGGCTTTCTGTCCTCAACTTAGCACCGTTACTAAAAGGTCGTGTGGTTACTTATTGGGGAGACCGAGGAGGCACCTTCTTCCATTTCTCTGCTCCAGCATTTGTCCGACTTTTGAAGGCAAGTGGATTCTCTAGAGTAGAAGTGGTTTCCAAATTTGAGCAGAGAAATTTTAAGTCTGACATAGATATCCCTCATGTGGTCTATCACGCTTACAAATAAACATGCGCACATCTCTTTCAATATCTGCTCGACGACATTTCATTGATAAGTTTTTCTTTTCTAATGCACACCTTATACGAAAAGATGCGCAAGTCATAGATATAGGTGGCAAGAAAGAGCAGAAGAGAGGTCTCTTCGATATAAACTCTACAGGAGTAGAAGTCACTTACGTCAACATCGATCCTTCTGTCCGTCCGGATATCATTGCGGATGCAGCCGCCATACCCGTCCCCGACAACTCTTATGATGTGGCTATCATGGGGGAACTCTTGGAGCATGTTCCTGAGCCACTAAGGGTTTTAGAAGAAGCTCATAGAATCTTGAAACAGAACGGACTCTTACTAATCACTGTCCCATTTATGGTAGGAATTCATGGCGATCCATCAGATTATGGCCGTTATACGGAAACGTTTTTGAGAGAAATGTCTAAAAAAGCAGGCTTTTCTAAAATTGAGATTGAGTCACAGGGAACTATATTTTCTGTTATGGCGCTAATGATTCAGCATATATTTCTGGCCAAGAAAGTCTCTTGGCGACCAATCCAAACTCCTCTGATATCATTCCTCATGTGGCTCGATAGTAGAACCTCAAACCCCCTTTTAAAATCATGGACCACAGGTTATGGTATAGTCCTCACTAAATAGTTCGACAAGCTCACCATAAATAAGATGAAAATACTTGGTATATCACTAGGACACGACAGTAATTTCGCCCTTATTGAAGATGGCAGAATTACCGGTGCTATGGAGGCCGAGCGCTATTTTCGACAGAAGCGTTATAAATTAAGCGCTGATCATCTTGAGAGTGGTAAGTTTGCCAGTACTTACCAAAATACTGATGTTGATGATTTAAAGCTCTTTTTAGATTTAGCAAAAAAAGATTGGGGTTCTGATTTTGATGCTGTCGCAGTACAGAATCAAGGACGAAAAAATGAATTCGAAAATTTAAAAAAATTATTAAAACAATCCGGTATTAATTTTAAAGATATCTATCATCTCGACCATCATCTATGCCACGCGTCACTTGCTTATTTCACATCCCCATTTTCTGAATCACTCGTCTTTAGCTATGACGGCATAGGTAATGACGGCAGAACCGTTTTCTTCAGTGCACAAGGTAATAAAATTGAATATATGGATAAATTACCTATAGCCTTCGGCCAAAGTTACAATAATCTAGGCTACATTATAGGCATTAAACCGGAGATAGAAGGTACCACTTCTGGTAAAACTATGGGACTCACCTCCTATGGCACTGTCCAAGAGAAATGGCTCTCTTATGCTCGTAAATATGTTCTTAATTATAAGAAATTTCCTTCGCAAAAATCAGACGGCCTGTCAACCTATGGCAAGGGCCACAGGGTGAATGCTGTTGGTCTTGAAAAAATTCCTGAACTGAAAAAATATCTGATTCCTCGCGAAAATCCATTTGAAGCAAAAGGATGGAAAAATAAAATTAAATTAGTCTTCGGCCTCATCAGCCAAAAGGAACTCAAATTACCGGGACCTAAGGATAAAGACTCTCAAAATCTTGCGGCCACTGTCCAGCATGCGTGGACCGAGGAGGTAATGCGTTTATTAAAAAAACATCGGGGAGATTTCAAAAATCTCTGTGTTTCCGGCGGCTGCGCTCTAAATGGCACTACGAATTATGAGATGGAAGAAAGCGACTTATTTGAAAAAACACACTTTATCCCCAACCCTTCCGACTGTGGACTAGCGGGCGGTGCAGGCCTTTATACCTATTATTCTATCTACAATAATAATTTTTCCGGACAAAAGGAATACTTCTCACCCTATCTCGGTTCTTTGCCATACGACCAAAATAAGATTGAAGAATTATCTTCGCGATATCCACATAAAGAAGTTCCAGAGCAGGAACTCCCTCGTGTATTGGCGAAACTAGTTTCAAAAGATCTAATCATAGGCCTAGTCCGTGGACGATACGAAGTTGGCCCTCGCGCTCTCGGCAACCGCTCTATACTTTGTAATCCACTTAACGAGAAGATGCGAGATATCCTTAATGATAAGGTCAAACACAGAGAGTGGTACCGCCCATTTGCGCCCATTGTCACTGAAGAAGATTCACAGAAGTATTTTACAAACAAAAGTCCCATACCTTATATGTCTGTCATTTGCTATACGCGCGAAGAATACCGCGATAAATTGCCATCTGTGACCCATGTTGACGGCAGTGCCCGCATCCAGACTGTAAGCCAGAACCAGAATCCGTTTATCTACAGCGCGCTAAAAGAGTTTGAGAAGATGACGGGTGTGCCTATCTTCCTTAATACCTCTTACAACCCGGCCGGAGAACCGATACTTAACTTCTGTGAAGTAGGTCTCGAGATGCTTGATAAAACCGATTTGGACTTGGTAATTATTGAAAATACTGTATTCTCTAATCATGCTAAGAAGCATCTTTTGGAAACCTTATAGCAGACTTTTCATAGTCGGCGACAATTCTGGCTGGTCAACAGATGTGGATGCCAGTGATATGTTCTGGTTTGCCAGTTCCCTTAAAATTCCGGTGAAAATTGTGAAGAGGATGTATTTCAATCTGCCGCAAGCCGTACACTATACTTCACAGTTTTCTCTGTTGCTACCGATATACAAGAACCGTAATCACCTTTCTGTTGATTACTACCACGGCAAGCCAGAACAGGGAGAAAATTTTAAGAAATGTTTTGAGGCCTTGGCCAGTAATCACCAGCACTTTGCAAGAGTTAGAGTCTCCAACAAAGAGATGGAAAAACTTATCAAAACTACCGGTATTGATCCAGATAAAGTAATGAGAATTCCCTTAGGCATTGACTTGAGAGTCTTTAGGCCAACAACCAGAGAATCAAGGGCAATAGCTAGATCGAGACTGGGTATCCCGGAAAATGCCGTGATTATAGGCTCTTTTCAGAAAGATGGTGTTGGCTGGGAACAAGGCTTGGAGCCCAAACTCATCAAGGGTCCGGATATATTTCTAAAAGTGATTGAGAAATTGAAACAAGACACACCAAATTTATGGGTATTGCTTTCTGGTCCAGCACGCGGCTATATCAAGAACGGTTTGGACAGACTTGGCGTACCTTACCGGCATAAATTCTTTAAAGACTTTAGGGAGCTCTCTGGGTTTTACGACGCAATTGATCTCTACATCATCACTTCGCGTGAAGAGGGCGGGCCCAAGGCTTGCCTCGAGAGTATGGCTAAGGGGGTACCACTTGTTACGACAGCAGTAGGACAGTGCAAGGACTTAGTGATAAATGGCAAGAATGCTTTGATGGTACCAATAGATGACGTGGGGGCTCTGACAGAGACTGCTCTGAAAATACTTGAGGATTCTGAACTCAAGAATTCTTTAATCTCCAATGGCTTCGAAACTGCTAGAGAGAATGGCTTCGAATCACAATTACCGTTGTGGCGTGAATACCTTCGTCTTTTGATAGACTAATCTTATGGATTACAAAGCCCAGGTAGCTAAAGCTGACAAATATAGCAAGAGACATTATATTACTGTGCGAAGATGGTCTTCCTATGCTCTGCAAGTACGAGAAGTTATGTTGCTTAAGCCAGAGCGTGTTCTAGAAATAGGACCAGGCAATAATATTGTTAATGGTGTCCTCAAAGAAATGGGTTTTAAAATAGAAACTATCGATGTAGACTCAAGGTTAAATCCTGATCACATCGGCAGTGTAAGTGACGAAGCTATGATTCAACGACTTGCTGATAAGTTCGACCTTATCCTCGCTTGTCAGGTGTTCGAGCATTTGGAATACCAAGACTTCCTCAAAGCAATTGAATCTCTTAAGACAATTGCTCCTAGAATGGTCATGAGTCTTCCCTACACAGAGATTAACAGCAAATTTTTCCAATTTACGCTAAAAATCATGGGTCTTAAGAAAATCTCCTTCGCCTCGAAGATAATTTATAAGCCAGTAGAGCACCAGTTCAATGGAGAGCATTATTGGGAAATAGGCAAAAAAGGTTACCCTCTTAGGAAGATCAAGGATGATTTGGAGGCGCTTAAGTGGAAGATCACCAAGAACTTTCTCAATCCTGATAACCCATTCCATTATTTCTTCGTCTTATCACACGAAGTATGAAAATGAGTATTAATTCAAAATTTTTAGAGGGACCTTATGGAGGAGGCATGCAATTTGCTAATTTTATGAGAGATTTTCTATCATCTCATGGTATTGGAGTCACCAATCAACTTGAAGATCACATCGACATAATATTGCACGTCAACCCATTTCCGAGTCTTACTCCTGATGCTTCTTCTTTTTCTTATCTCGATGCTTATGAGTATAAGTTGAGAAACCCTAAGACAGTGGTAGTAGAACGAGTCAATGAATGCGATGAACGTAAGAATACTAACTATATGAACAAGCTCTTGGTTGATGCGTCTTTGCACAGTGACTTCGTAGTATTTATCGCTAGCTGGCTTCGCCCACTTCTGATCAATAGCGGTCTCGAGGAGAATAAGCCTTATCAAGTCATACTAAACGGTGGGGACCAGAAGATTTTTAATACTCAAGGCAAAAAATTCTGGGACGGTTCTAGTAAATTAAGAATCGTTACTCACCATTGGAGTAGTAACCCAAACAAGGGGCACGATATTTATCAGGAATTAGATAAGATATTGTCAGAAGAGAAGTTTAGAGACTTCTTCGAATTTTCTTACATCGGCAGAATTCCCGAAAATCTAGAATACAAAAATACTAGAATAATTCCTCCCCTTTCAGGCATTGAACTTTCTCAAGAGCTGAAGAGCCACGACCTTTATATCACCGCCACCTTAAATGAGCCTGGTGGTATGCATCATATAGAAGGTGCCTTATGCGGCTTACCACTTCTCTATATAAATTCAGGAGCCTTACCAGAATACTGCGAGGGATATGGTTTGGAATTTGAAAAGCAGAGTCTTAGAGAAAAGATGTTAGAAATAAGAGAGAGATATCTAGAATTTAAAGAGAAGATAATGTACTACCCCAATACAGCAGAGAAAATGGGTAGAGAATATCTTAAACTATTTGAAAATCTTCATGCCAAAACTTTTTAAATATCCACTCATATTTATATATATACTCTTCAGGTGTATCACTAGAGGATTGCCAAATAATAAATTGACTCTAAATTTAGCAGGGGTTCTACCAGTCGCAAGTAGTAACAAGATAATTCATGGAGGCAAAGTGAAGCTCTTACATCTCCGCGAACGCTTCGGAGATACATGGAAACACTTTAACGTAGCATACTTTGTGTCAAGCGGTCTTCCCTTCGCCCCAGCTATCTGGTTGAGAATTTATAAATTATTTGGAATAAAAATCGTCTGGAATCAAAACGGCGTGGCTTATCCCGCTCTCTATTCTCCAGATATAGTGAAGCGCATTAATGAACTTTACATACCGATGCCGTTAAGCGACTACGTCATATATCAGACCGAATTCACTAAGCGGTGTGCAGACAAGTATCTAGGAGTTTTCAGCGGGCCATCATCTATAATTATAAATCCCGTAGACACAAGGCGCTTTATTCCCCGAGTGACTCCTCTGCCTACAGAACCGCTTGTGCTTATTATGCTCGGCAATCACCTTGAGTCGGAAGAAAGGCTTCTTGTAGTTCTCCAAGCTATATGCCTTTTGCGAGACAAAGGCACAATAACCAAGCTCATCATCATTGGACAATCAGACAGAAATATAAAAGAAGAATGGGTGGAGCAACGAGGTGCCTATCTGCAAAAGGATGCTCCCGAGTTATTTCAATCTGCACATATTTTTATCCATCTAAAATATCTTGACCCTTGTCCAACCACAGTGGAAGAAGCTCTCTCCTCGGGACTTCCGGTCGTTGGGTGTCAAAATGGAGGAATGCCAGAATTAGTAAGTGAGCAAGCTGGTATTCTCATACCGACGGCAGAGGACTTTGAAAAACTGCACTATCCAAGTCCAGACGAGGTGGTAAAAGCGATAGAGCAAATTCGTACCAATTATCAAGAATATAGCAGATCTGCCAGAGAAAGCGCCTTGAAATTCGACAAAGAAATCTGGCTCAAGAGACACGAGGAAATATTTCAAAAGATATGCCCGTAATTTCAGTAGTAATGCCAGTTTTAAACGGTGAGAAATATCTCAAGCTTGCTATTGATAGTATTCTCGACCAATCTTTCAAAGACTTTGAATTCATCATTATTAATGATGGCTCCACCGATAACACAGAGGAGATTATCAAATCATATGGAGATAAAAGAATCATCTATATAAAAAATGTGACTAATTTCGGCTTGGCAAAATCATTCAACATTGGGATCAAGGCATCACAAGGACAATATATCGCCCGCATGGATGCTGACGACGTTAGCATTCTTGACCGATTTCAAAAGCAACTAACTTTTCTTCAGACACATGGAGATATCGATATAATCGGAAGCTCTGTGGTTCTTATAAATCAAAGTGGAAGAAAATTAAAGAGAGTATACAGACCGATAAACCATGTGGGCATAAAGTGGCAGAGTCTATTTTCCACTCCAATATTTCATCCAACAGTCATGGCTAAAACTACAGTTCTCAAGAATAATCCCTATAACGACAATCTATCTAATTCTGAAGATTATGAATTATGGAGCCGACTACTTTTCTCAGCTAAAGCATACTTTGCCAATATGAATGAACCGCTACTTTTCTATCGCACTTCCGGATTCACCCATAAATTAAATACAAATAAGAGAACTCTCTCCGCAGAAAATTCGATAAGAAATATCGAACACTATACCCTTCTCAACTCAACTGAACAGAAGACTCTAGTATTTCTTAGACAGGGCCAGAGTTTATCACTTTCGCAACTCTGGACAATATTTAAAATCTATACCCGAGCCGCTAGAGCATTCTGCCATATTGAGAAAACAGGGCTTCTTCAAAGTCTTAGCATTTATTCCAAACTGGCTTCCTTATGTTTATTTCTTATCAAACACAAGATAAAATACTAAAATAAGCCTTATGCCCAGTTTAGGTCGATATTTTTAATCTTTTTCAAACGGATTGTTTTCTTAAGTTCCTCGGTCGATTCTCTCAAAGTTGGGAAGCGCTCATGGGTTTCGACCACTATATTTCTTATTTTTGAAGTTAAGCCAAGAAGGATGAGTTTATTTAGCACTCTGACTTCCTCTCCCTCAATATCCATTTTTAAAAGTCCTATAGGTTTATCGATATTTTGTATAAATTCTGCGAAATCAATAATCTCACAAATAGCAAAGTTAGACTCATCAACATGTGGCTTGTCTACCAAAAGAGTTGAGCCCGTAGACCATTTTTCAGGATTTTCATTGTATCTATTATTAAAATATATCTTGGTGGTACCACTATGGTCAGAAACTGCTTTATTCAAACAAATAACATTCTCCACTCCTTGGAAAGTGACCTGAAGCACTTTAAAGGCATTCGGATCTGGCTCAAAGGCATATACCAATACTCCCGGTTTTGCCATCCTCTTGGTGACCTTGCCAATATTTGCTCCACAGTCAATCGCAATATCACCCGCTCTAAGTGAATCGAACAATCTCTTATTCTTATATTTCCTGAAATATCTGCCCATTCTTGTATCATAGAATTTCACCATATTTTATTTTTCTGATTAGAATGGATTATTAGAACCCAGAATAGAGGGGATTTCGCCGGACGCACCGTGTCATGCTCTATGGCTTTCCTAACTTCTTTATCATACTTAATAACATCTTCAGACCACCTAGCTTTTCCACGCAAAATCAAGAGAGGCCATGTAAAGTATTTGAATTGGATTTTTTTCGAGGCAGTTCCTCCGAGCCCATATAAATAGACGAGTGTCTTATCTTTAAAGAGCTGAGTTATTTTTGAGATTGCCCTCGGCGTATATTGGCGTATTCCGTGGAATAAGTACAGAGGCAGAATTGCAGCTCCTGGAATATTGTGTATTTGTATGACTGGTTTATCAGTTTTTGCCACATATTCACTGATTTGAGCGAAAAATAACAAATCATCGTCAAAGTGTTCTATCGCAGATTGGGTTATGAAGAGATTGGTATCGGGAGGGATGAGAGAGCGGATATCCGTAGAACGTGACTCTATGAGACGGAAGTTCGGGTATTCTTTCTCGAGCAGAGCCCAGTTAGATTTTTCTTTGGCATCTATGCCTGTATAGGATGCCACCCTTCCTCCACTCGCATTATTAATCCGTACCCCATAATTTCCCGAACCACAACCGGTATCAAAGATGTGTACCTCACCCAATTCTTCTTTAATCTTATCCCACGGCAAAGTACGCCAAAAAAGGTCGGAAAGCCGTCTGCCTACGGAGCTTGTCTGGTATGTTTTATCCCATTCCTTACGCCAATTTAAATCTCCGAATGATTTAAAAACAATTCTTTTATCAAGATTATGATAAGGTCTAAGATTATTAACCCAATTGAGAAACAGGTATAAAAACTTCTGAAATAATCCCAATCCTTTATCGGCATTGTACGAGTGAATTGACGTACTTCTCATGGTTCGATTTTACTCACCATGACCTTGAGTATAGTCGAACAGGTCATTTCATTTCTTCTTGAAATCTCTGCATTAATTTCACCAAGCTATGATCCTCAAACCTAATACCTTGGGCATCTGGGTTATCTACCATCAATTTCATCCCACAAGCGGCAGCTTCAACGATCGTTTTATCGAAGCTCCCCGCAGGGGTTTTGTTTACGTAAATTTCATGAGTTTGGTAAAGCTTAAGAGCTTGTTCTTGGTTTACTGCTCCAATAAATTTTATTCTATTTTTGTCCAAAGCTCGGCTTAGGACAAATTCCTCATAGGCCTTATCTTTGGGGAGCGCGGCCCCAGCAACAGTAGCTGTAAATTTCTCCCCCAACAAATTAAACCATTCTACGAATTCCAAAACTTTTTTTATTGGAGATATGCGCCCGAGAAAAAGGATAGAGTTGGGTGTTCTAGTAACACTTGGGTCAGGCTTAAAGAAATCAGTATCTATACCGACTGGCATTTTAACAGATTTTTTAAACCGCGCAGTGAAAGACCTCGGCGAAGTATAAAAGATTTTGTCAGACAGAAATACCGCCACTTTGGTAAAAACATTTCCATAACCATGATTTCTCCACAAAAATATTTTTTTACCAAAGAATCTCCAAAGCAGACCCCCCAATAGAATATACTCCTGATTCATATGCACAAACACAACATCATAATTTTTCCTCTCCTGCCAGATATATTGGTAAAAATTTAGAATGTATCTAAATTTAATTTTCAATTTCCAATTTTTAATTTTCAATTTTTCCTTGCCTAGAGATAACACTTTGACATTTGAGGGCAGATTATATTCCCCCATTTCAAGACAGAGAACGGTTACAAATTCATAGTGCTTTGCAAACTCTTCTATCCAACGGTGAAAAAAACCTAGTATAGGATCCTTGCGATCAACCTTCTGGGTAACTATCATTAGTCTCATTTGATCATTATAAAGCAATACATACCCATGCGTAAGAACGGTTCTTACGCAAATGGGTTAAAGTAGTTCTCGACAAAATCTTGAAATGATTGAGAATTTTGAAAATAGTCAGGAAAGTTTTCAGGGTTAATTACGTTTTTCTCTATTCTATCTATACCGATATAATCAAGGTAGCTAGAATATCTGTAAGATTCTAGAAATTTTTTCATGTCGACTGTTGGTTTCTTAATCTGACTTTCCCAGCTAGGAAATTTTATCTCTAGGGGATTAATGTGAATATATCCAAATAAATGCCTCATATAGTTATCATCAACTCCAATCAGTTTTGATTTAAATAGACCACCGAAAAGAGCTCCAGTCCTTTTATACTTAATATTAAAATACATGGAATACCCCACTCCCAACTTTCTCATGAATTTAGTAATCCCACCGTCAACTTCCTGTCTAATTAACAAGTGGAAATGATTTGTCATCAGACACCATGCCCCAATTGAAACAATGAGTTCCCCCCTATCCAATATTAAAACCTCAGCAAATCTTTTCCGTTGTCTATATAAGATTTCCTCAAGTCTAAAAGCATCGTTTGAGTTCGCAAGATAGAGGAGCATTATGAACCGTTCACAATCTCTATTTGATTTTAAAATTACTCTTTTATCTATACCACGATTGTATATATGATAATACTCACCAGTAATAAATGGATCCTTCCGGAGCATTTGTAAATTATTGCGTAAGAACGGTTCTTACGCAAGTGCAACACCTCTTCTCTTCTCATTGAATTAACGCCCCATTGACATCCTTAATCGATGCGCGAGGTAAACCATTGACGGTCTTGAGTGAGGTTGGAGCTAGATTGTGTATTGTCTTCAGTTTGTTAACAGGTGGCAGTTGAAACTCTGGGCCCGTCTGCGACCTGTCGGGTCGAGCACGGCGCGTGGGTTCGGATGAAGGACTGACACTGCTACTTGGCGAAATTGACGGTGATACCGATACCGACGGACTTACAGAGACTGAGGGAGAAACGGACACGCTAGGAGAGACAGAAGGACTTACGGAAACAGAGGGAGAAACCGACGGGGAAATTGATACTGACGGTGACACACTTGGGGAAAGAGAGACACTGGGACTTACCGACACGGAAGGAGAAACGGAAGGAGAGATTGAGACGCTTGGTGAGACTGAAACTGAAGGTGAGACTGATGGAGAGACACTGACGCTGGGAGAGACAGATGGAGAAACAGAGACACTGGGTGATACAGAGACACTTGGCGATACGGAAGGTGAAATAGAAACCGACGGAGAAACAGAGGGAGACGCCGAAACAGAAGGAGAAACAG
>Ga0209514_10000931_pt1 | contig 55029 bp, 44 predicted proteins | sample Subgrocontami58m_FD_187452 | JGI IMG/M metagenome (GOLD analysis project Ga0209514, IMG submission 187452) | Subsurface groundwater microbial communities from S. Glens Falls, New York, USA - GMW37 contaminated, 5.8 m (SPAdes) (version 3) | ecosystem: Environmental > Aquatic > Deep subsurface >... | reverse complement strand
ATCTGGCGCGGCGCATGGTCGGGCTCTGGGGCATGAGCCAGGCGGTGGGGCCGGTGTCGTATGGCCTCGGCGAAACTCATCCCTTTCTCGGGCGAGAGATCGGTCAGCCTCGCGAGTATGCCGAAACGACCGCAGCCAAACTGGACTTGGCTATCCGCGGCCTAATTGAGCAAGCGCATAAGAGTGCCTGCGACTTGCTTGAAAAGCATCGCGACTCGCTCGACGCATTGGTGATCGAGTTGCTGGCTCATGAAACAGTGGACAAAGATCAATTGGATGTGCTGCTGGCAGCAGTGAAATCAAAGGCCGAAATGGGTACCGCCTTGTAGTGCCTGGACCACCTCGCCTACCAGTTCTCGGCCAGCAACTCGAAGTGCGCCTTTGGATGCGCGCAGGCGGGGCAGATATCCGGAGCCTCCCCGCTTCGGTGCAGGTAGCCACAGTTGCGGCAACGCCAGACGACTACATCTTCCTTCTTGAACACGGTGCCGGCCACTACGTTGGCCAGCAATCCCAGATAACGCTTCTCATGTTGCTTCTCTGCAACGATGATGGCCTGGCATGTTCTTTCTCCTGGTTAGCGGTCTCCTCGAAGATATCCGCTATCTGCACGTACCCTTCTTTCCTGGCTTGACCGGCGAAGTACGTGTACCGGTTTCTCGCCTGTGACTTTCCGGCAAATGCCGTCAAGAGGTTATTCTCTGTGCTCGACCCTTTCAGTTCCAATGCTATGTCTCTCCTTGCTGCCCTGGGAAGTGTGGTGGAGGTACATGAATTGCCATGGAGATTCATGAACTTCTACTACAGGCAACATAATTGGTGCCCAACTACTTAGACGGATGCCTTCGCTCTGTCCGTCGTCTCGGCGAGCCCTTCACCTTGGGATCACCTAGCCAATTCTGGACTTTATCCTTCATCTCGGCGATCTTCTGCCCCGCCTCGTCCGCCCCGGCCTGGACCGTGCGCTTGATCTCGGCCATCGTCTGCCTGGCGTCGTCCACTCCCGCCTGGACTTTGCCTTTCATCTCGGCGCGCTTTTCGCGGGGTTCGCCCACCTGCTCCTTGACTTTGCCCTTGACGTCAGAGACCTTCTCTCGGGCCTGGCCCCTAGCTTCGCGGACCTTGCCACGAGCCTGAGTCTCTTCCGACCCCGTGGCTTTGCCCGCGGCCTGCTCGACCTTGCCATTGAGCTGCTCCGCCTTGCCCTTCACCTTTCCCTTAACAGCCATGATGTGAACCTCCTCAGTCTGTCCTCACGTTGTTGTAATGCTGCCAAAATCACTCGAGACGCACTAGACGACTCTGGTGGACCCCAGGCGGTCTATCCTACAAGCAGCGCCAGAAGCCCGTGCCGGACCAGTCCGGTGACCGCACCGACCACACGGTAGGAGATCACTCCTAGCAGCAGCAGAAAGGCCATGGCCATGGACGCCTCGGACGCGTTTCTGCCAGGCTCCATTCCCATCACCACGCGCCCTTTACGTTGGAACTCCCGACTGGTCATCATGCCAGTCACCCCCATTCCACCGGCCTGCTCCGCGCCGACGCCAAAAGCCCCGTAATCAGTAAAGCCATTTGTGCAAGCTTGAACAGCACTGCCGGTCATCTCATATTGTGTTATCTTGCCTGTTGTCGGATCAATGTGCACATCGGAGAGCTCGCCCGCATAGTTTCCCGATACAGTGGCCACTTTGCGTCCCGTTGCCTCGGCGACGCTTACCATCTGGGCCGCCTCGCCGAAGCGAGTCTGATCCTGGAGATTCTCGGCGCTTCGTGCTGGCACAGCATCCTCCCAAGGCTGCTGGTGCCTTCCGCCAACAGGACCTGCTGCGGCCCCCCCGGCGAAGCGCTCCGACCTCGGTACCAGTGCCCCCCAGAGCTGGTCCACTGATGCCAATAGCAGGGTCTTCCCCCCATCCGATGTTCTCCCACCCAGGAGCCGTGATAACTTCCTTCCCTTTGAGCTCCGGCATTCTCAAGAGATCACACCTCCTCAGGCTGCTCGCTACCCAGCACCATTTGGTTCCAGCGTCAGAGCGGGCAGCGAGGGCCTGCTGGCTCTACCATTTGCCTCAAGAGAATGGCTTACTTGGTCTATCCAGAGCACGTGCGAAACGTGTAGCGGGGTGCGAGAAAGATCAGATCCACCTACGGCGACCTCCCGCCAACGCACGGAAGACGACGATTACGATGAGCGCGCCGACCACCGAAACAAAGATGCTCTCGATGTTGAACCCGGTCACATCTAACCCCAGCAGGCGCGATAACAACCAGCCACCGACAACCGCCCCGATCATCCCGAAGACGATGTCGCCGAGAATGCCGTAGCCTCCCGATCCTATGAGCCGGCTGGCGATCCAGCCAGCGATGAGCCCAACAACGATCCAAACAAGTATGGTCATGGCAACCTCCCTTTTCCTACAAACGCACTTTAATTTTGTGCTCAATCCGCTGCATATGTGGAATGCTCCTAGTAATAGCGTATGCCTAATCCACGCCGCCTGGCGTCTATCGAAAGGCTTATTCAGGGATTAGAAATCGAATCCAGGCGATCCATGCGCGCTATCGTCTCTTCACCACAAAGTGGCGGTCCATCAGTTACCCCTTACAGAGTCCTTGGATTTAGCAACACAAAAGGGACCAAAGAGGGTTTCTGTCCAAGCCATGAAGAACAGGTCAGGCAGCCTCCAACCTCTATTATTCAGATAGAAAGGTGTCCAATGCTCCAGAAGAAGCATGGCCTCGGCTTCTGCCAGGGTGGGCATGATCTCTTCCATCTTCTTACCGCCCTCCTCGTACAATGACCAATGGAACCAGCGCCGGGTCGAACAGTTACGCTGGTTAGTCTGTTCTACGCTTTCAGCGGTTAGGTACACCGCCGAATGGTCGTTTGACCTTTCACGAGATGTCAATCGTCTCGCCTAGGGCCTGGCCGGGTGGTGAACGCAACTGCAGCCTTGTAGGGTGGATTTCGACCATCTCGGACCACGCTGCTTCGGGCGTCCTGGCGATGGCGAGCCCCTCGGGGTACTCGTGGGGCGTAATCAGACGCGCTGTCCCGCGCGCGTGCCAGGTGTCGGCGGTGGCTACCACAAGTGTACCGGCCTCAAGGTTGAACAGCAGGTCCGACGTCCGGGGCACGAGCACATAGAGGGCCAGCCCTACCGACTCGCAGGGCAGGACCTCGGCCTGGATTTCCGCCGGGCCGAAGGCTGAAAGAACGATCTGACGAGCAGTTGAGAGCGTCTCGATGGCCCGTTGTCGCAACTGACGTAGCACTGGCCACCTCCCATTAACAAGAAGCCGGTTAACCTTTACACCCTCAGCATATGGGTAAACCGGCCGTGATGTCATCTGTCGAAAGTCTAATATATGTTGGTCCACTCTGAGACCAGGACCCTATTCTTCTGCTCCGCCGGCATGGCAAAGCGGTAGACGTAGGTCCCATCGTATTTGGGCAGCACCGTTAGGCTGAGCCTTAGCACACTGGTCGTCCTGTCCCGACAGGTCTCGCACAGGAAGGGTACAATCCTCTCTTTCCTCTGCATGGCCACAGGGCACTCCCGCGTTAAGGTACTTGGCGACATATGGTCCCGAAAAAGCCGGCACCTGGATCTCTTCCATTGTTGAGGAGCTAACAACCAGGCCATAAGCCTTTGCCTGGGCTCTTAGATTGTGCAGAGAAGACGGCTGGGACATCAGATCCATCATGGCATTGGGGTCACCCAGGGCCAGGACTACGAAAGGAGGTGAAAGGCGGGTGGTGTTGACCATTATGGTTCCGCCTGAGGAATAGATGGAGGTATTGGTCACCAGCCGCTCCGTATTTATCGCAATAGATTCTGCACCCGCTTGCCAGAGAAGGTTCACTGCATCCCGTAACTGATAATCGTGGATAATATACAGGTTAGGGTTTTCTCCAGGAGCGACCAGCCTAATGGAATCATCCAGGACTATTCTGACTCCGGGCCCTTTGAGAGGTACCATACCAGCCACTGTCATCTGGAGCCTCAGCTGGGCGGCCATGTATCCGACGGTATCCGTTCGCACCCCCGCCAGTTGCTGGAAAGACTGCACTTCTTTCTGAAGGCGGGCCACGTTCATCTTGCGGAGTTCTTGCTCTTTTTCCAGACGGTTTATCGTGGTGTCATAGATCCCTCTGGCCTGAGTATCTTGGGTGGCGGGCTTCTCCCCATCTGAACTGTACTGGGCGGACGAGAGCAACATGCCCAGCCCGAACATTACTGGGATTACTAGAAGGGTCCAACCTTTCCGGCTCAAGGGGAACGCATGCACCGCCGGGAAGGCTCGTTTCCCCAGGGACCCGCCGTGGCTGCTCATCTTAGCCAGCTCCCCGTGCAGCGGGGCCACAGGACCATCCGCAATGCTTGTGTGGACCAACCCTTTGGCATCTCCCATGGGAGCGAACCCATATCGCCTGTCGTCTATCGAAGCGCCTGTTCAAGGATTAGACAGTGAGACCAGGGCCCAGCACGGAAGACCTCCTTCGGGGGTGCTTTCGGTACATTCCGGGACGGCCGCTCCTTCCTTCAGTCTCCCGTGCAGACGCGTCGGCTGTTACCGTGAGTATTTCAAGGAGTGCCAGCGAGGGTTGCTCCCGCACGTTCAGCGCCCTCGACAATGGGATCTCGTTTCCGCACTGTACACATCTCACGCAATAACCGTCGGGATCGCTCTCCTGATACAAGTCCCCATGGCAACGGGGGCATGATCGTCGCATCAACATTTTGCATCCTCCCTAACTGCCAAATAGACCGGCAACACCAAACAAGAAGCCGGTTCACACTCGTACTCTCAGCATACGCGTAAACCGGCCGTGATATCGTCTATCGAAAGTATAATATGTGAGTCTACTCTTGCTCGATAAGCCCAAGTCTCCTGGCCAGCGCCACGGCCTCCGTGCGGTTGTGCGCCCCGATCTTGCCAAGGATATGGCTGATGTGCGCCTTGACGGTGCCCACACTGATCGTCAGTTCGTCGGCGATTGTCCGGTTAGACGCCCCGCCTGACAGAAGGCGGAGGACCTCGACCTCGCGGGCGGTGAGAGCCTCAGCGCCGCTCGGCATCACCGCGAGCCCTCCATCACTCACTGTTGGATAGTGGATGATATGATCGCCTGTACTCCGACCTGGAGAAGCAATGGCCGCCAGGAGTCGGGCGACGTACCGGGGAGCGGTCCCGCGCTCTGCTACCTGACGGAGCAGCGTGGCCATCGGCTCGCCGTGGTCCGCGAACGTACGGATGTAACCCTCCGGCTCGGCCAAGGCCAGCGCCCGTTCCAGCGAGCTGAGTGCCGGTGCTAGCTTTCCACTCTGGTGCAGGGCCATCGCCTGGAGCGCCAGGATCTCGATGACGACCCCCAGGCGTCCGGCTGCTTCGGCGGGGTCCAGCAGGCGCGCCAGGAGCCTGGACGCCTCGGCCGGCTCGCCCCGCGCCAGGCGGAGTCGTGACAGGCTCAGGCATTCCCGCTCGCCGGGTAGGCCAAAGTCATCCACTTCCCCCACGCGATGTTCACGCGCCCAGTTTTCCGCGGCCTCCAGCCGGGCCATGTCGACCAGCAGGTCCGCCCGCTCGGCCAGCAGAAGCCGGCGCATCACGGTCAAGCTTTGCTCTTCAACCGTGTCGATCGCCCTTTCGATCATCGCCAGCCCGGCCTGCACATTCGCTCTCGCCCTGTGCAATTGGGCGAGGCCCAGGTAGGTTGCAGCCAGGACCTCCACGTACCCACTCTGTTCCCCTAACTCCAGGGCCTGCGCCAGGTAGCTCGCAGCGCCGTCGAGGTCATCCCATTCCCGCCTCAGATGGCCGAGGTAGGCGTACAAGATTCCCTGCGTCGGCACCGTTCGTGCCGGGGCCTCAGATAGTTGTGCCACCAGGTCTAACGCCCGCTGGCAGACTTGCTCCGCCTCCTGGAGGCGCCCGCGCAGCATCTGGGTCCGAGCCTGGTAGGCCGAGGACAAAGTGACCATGTGCAGGCTCCCGGTGGCCAGACTCAGACTAACAGCGTCGGCGAAAGCAGCGCTTGCCGGGACCACTTCACCGGTCAAAAGGTAGGCGTCCCCGAGGTTGAAGGCGACGAGGCTCCGCATGAACGGTTCGTTGTGAGGCAGGCTTGCGAGGGCCTGCCGGGCGTACTCGATGGTGCGTAGCGCATCGGCCCTCTGGGCGGCGATGCTGGCGCGGACGGCCGCGATCTGGCCCTGCAGAAGCTGGGAATCCGGGTGGGGCGCGGCCGTTAGAGCGCCCTCGGCGCTCTCGATGTAGGATTCCGATGCTTCCGGTTGCCCGACCAGGGCCAGGGCCCTGCCCACGAAGACGCACAGACGGGGTCTGACCCGCACGAGCGCCTCGGGCAATCGGTTAGCCCAGTTCAGCAAGGCGACGATCCCGCCCTGTCCCAGCAGGAGGGGAGCGTGATCCTCAACCAGTCTCGCCGCCTCTTCAAAGTCCTGGGCAGATACGGCGTGGCCGATCGCCTCGTTCACAAAGCCATGCTGCTCGTACCAGTGGCTGGCCCGGCGGTGCAGCTCCGGAACAATGCCAGGCTCGTCCGCTTCCAGACGATTACGCAGACACTCCCCGAAAAGGTGGTGGTAACGATACCAGCGCCGCTCATCATCGAGCGGCGTCATGAACAAATTGGCTCGTTCCATCCGCTCCAGGACCGCCCCGCTGTCGCTCCGCCCGGTTACCGCGTCACAGAGCGGACCGGCGAGCTCTCTCAGAATGGAGATCCGCCGGAGGAAGACCAGGTCTTCATTGGGTTGGCGGTCCAATACCTCTTCGACGAGATAGTCCACGATGTAGCGTTGGGAGCCGGTCACCGTGGCGACCAGGCTCGCCACGTCTCGGCGTCCCTGCAGCGAGACGGCGGTCAGTTGCAGACCGGCGATCCAGCCCTCGGTGCTGGACCGGAGGGCCTCCACGTCCCCGGCACTGAGGTCCAGGCCCATTGCCCGGTTCAGGAAAGTCTCGGCTTCTTCAAGATTGAAGAGGAGTTCGTGGCCGCGTATCTCGACCAGTTGGTCGCGGGCCCTTAGACGGCTGAGAGGCAACGGTGGGTCTGAGCGCGTCGTGATGGCCAGGTGCAACTGCGGGGGCAGGTTGCCGAGGAGGAAGGTGACGGCATCGTGGACCGCCGGTGCGGTGATCACATGGTAGTCGTCCAAGACAAGGATCAGGTCGTCGGGCAAGATACCTAGCTCGTTTAGAAGCAAGGTGAGGACCGCCTTGGCCGGCGGGGGGTGCGGAGACCTGAGCATTGTCAGGGCAGCCGAACCCACGTTTTCCTGCGCACCGTTGAGGGCCGCGGCAACGTACGTGAGGAACCGCACAGGGTCGTTATCGTCCGAGTCGAGGGAAAGCCAGGCGGTGCTGACAGCCCGCGCCTCTTCAGCAAGCCACTCAGCTAACAACGTAGTCTTGCCGAACCCAACCGGGGCGGAGATAAGGATCAGTGGTCGGTTGAGCCCTGCGTTTAGCTTTCCGGTCAGGCGCGACCGCGGCACGATGCTGGCTCGCACCCGTGGCCGGAGCAGTTTCATGGCCAGGAGCGGGGCATGTCCCAACGCGTCCATGGGATAGGCGCCAGGCTCAATCATCCCTCTATTTTACACCCAATTCCGTCATATATGAAGAAGTCATGACAGAAGGATGCAAATCAGAGCTTTGGGCGACTGGCCTGGTCTGCACGCAGCACCACAAAGCAGGCTTATTGTGGGTCAGATCGACCGTAAGACCGCTTCTCTACCCGAGCCTGACCACGACGGTGTGGCTGCCTCCGTCGTCTTTCAGCGTGACCGTCTGCCCGCTCTGGCGCTGCCCGTCGATCTCCAACCAGGCCACGCCTCTCCCGGCGTGATCTGGGTTCTCAACCCGGATCTCGTAGCTTGCGCTTCGGAGGCGGCAGCGCAGCGTGAATCCAGGCCAGCTAGCAGGGATGACCGGGTCGAGGCAAAGGTCATTGCCTCGTTTCTTGAACCCGAGCACCTCTTCGAGCCAGACCCGGTACATCCATCCGGCCGATCCGGTATACCAGGTCCAACCACCCTGGCCAACGTGGCCTTCTAGCGAATAGACATCGGATGCCACAACATAGGGCTCGACCTTATAGCGCTCAACGGCCTCGGGTGAGCGGGCGTGCTCGACCGGGCTAAGCATTCGGAGGATCTCTACCGCCTTGTCGCCATCTCCCCGTCGGGCGAATGCCATGGCTACCCAGAGCGCGGCGTGAGTAAACTGCCCGCCGTTCTCGCGGACACCCGGGGGGTAACCTTTGATGTAGCCCGGCTCAACCGGCGAATTCTCGAAGGGAGGTGAGAACAGCAGGACCAGCCCCTCGGCCGAGCGCACGAGGTTTTCTTCTACCGCTCGCATCGCCTTGTCAACCCGCGATGGGTCCGCTGCGCCGGAGATGGAAGCCCACGATTGCGGCAGCGAATCAATCCGCGCCTCGGGGTTTTCTCGCGAGCCGAGCGGCGTACCATCGTCGAAGTAGGCTCGCCGGTACCACTCGCCGTCCCAGGCGTGCTCCTCCACGGCGGCCGCCAGGCGCACGCCTTCCGCCCGATGCTTCAACGCTTCCTCGCTCTCCCCTCGGCCCTCCAACAGCTCGGCGAAGCTGCCCAGGACGTCTACAAGGAACCAGGCCAGCCAGACACTTTCCCCCCGGCCTGCAGCGCCAACCAGGTTGAGTCCATCGTTCCAGTCGCCGGTACCGATGAGGGGCAAACCGTGGGGGCCAGAGGTGACGCCCCGGGCGATTGCCCGCCGGCAGTGTTCCAGGAGCGAGTGCGCTTCAAGTGAGACTGCCGGCACGAAGTAGGCTTCATGCTCGCCCTCAAACAGAGTCCGGCCATCGAGAAAAGGCATGGCTTCATCGAGGATTCCCACGTCGCCGGTCACACGAACATACTGTGCTGTGGCGTAGGGTAGCCAGAGCAGGTCGTCCGAGATTCGCGTCCGCACGCCTGCGCCCGACTGAGGGTGCCACCAGTGCTGTACGTCGCCCTCTGCAAACTGACGGGAAGCGGCGGCTAGGATCTGCTGCCGGGTGATTTCCGGAGCAGCGTAGACCAGGGCAAGACAGTCCTGAAGCTGGTCTCGAAAGCCGACGGCGCCACCCGACTGATAGAAAGCCGAGCGGGCCCAGACGCGGCAGCAGAGCGCCTGGTACAGGAGCCACCGGTTCAGCAAGAAGTTTGTAGCCAGGTCGGGCGTCTCCACCTGGATAGTCCCCAGCAGCTGGTCCCACCAGGACCGGGTCTCCTGCAACGCCTGCTCGACCCTGACGGGATCGCGAAAGCGCTCGACCAGCCTCAACGCCCCGGCCGTGTCGGAGGCCTCTCCCAAAAGGAAAGTGATCTCCTTCTCCTGGCCGGGGTCGATTTCGACTATCACCTGGAGTGCCGCGCCGGGGTCAAGCCCCGCGCCGGCCTCACCTGACAGCGTTTGGCGGAGCAGCGCTGCGGGGCGGGCGAAGGTGCCGTTGCGACCGAGGAACTCGGTCCGGTCTGCCGTAAAGCACTTTGGCTGCGGACTGGCACTCGCGAATGCCACGCGGGTCCCGAAGTCCGGATGGTAGGCGTTGCGGGCCAGCAACGTCCGGCTGCCGGCGTCCCAGGTCGTCACTACGTGCATCTGGGTTTCCTCACGGTTGGCGCCGAGGACCCAATCAGAGTAGGCGAAGATGCTGAGCCGGCGGCGGCGCGACGAGCGGTTGCGAAGCCGAAGGCGCTGGACCCGGACCGGCGCGCCCCCGGTCTCGTCCAGAGGCACGAATGTCACCAATTCCTGCTCAACGGCGTGGCTGTTATGCTCGAACAGTGTATATCCCTGGCTATGCCTCGTCCGGTAGGCGTCCCCTTCCCGGATGGGCGCCGGCGTAGGAGTCCAGAACACCCCCATATGCTCATCGCGGATGTAGATAGCATCACCGGGCGGGTCACTTACCGGGTCGTTGGACCAGGGAGTGAGCCGGTTCGCCTGGGAGTTGGAGGCCCACGTGAATCCTGACCCGGACTCCGAGATCGTGGTCCCGAAGGTCGGGTTGGCGAGCACGTTCACCCAGGGCGCGGGAGTGAGCGTCCCGGGTCCCAGGTAGACCGCATATTCCTTGCCGTCGGGGGTAAAGCCACCCAGGCCGTTGAAGTACGGCAGCTCCAGGAAGGGTAGCGGCGCCGAGTACTCCTCGTTGGTATGCCGCCCGACGGTCAGGAGCGGGGGTAGATCCCGGACCTCCGTCGGGATCCCGAGTTGCTGAACAAGCGGGCCTCGTGCAGCTACCAGGACCACCCGAGCTACGGCAAAGAGAAGCGTCAGGTCGTTTTCCCCAAGTGGCTCAGCCGACCGCAAGAAGATGCCACCGGGCTGGTCCAGTGGGGTGGACGGGGCATAACGCTGGATGACCTGCCGCAGGTCCGCCTGAAGACGCTGCTCATAGCCTCCGGCCTCCTCGTTGAGGATGACGAGATCAACTCGGAAGCCAAGCTGCCTCCAGTAGGAGTGGGCAAGCAATGCTTCTCCAACGACCTCAATGTCCCTACGGTCGCCGATCGCGACGAGTAGGATCGGCAGATCGCCCGAGATGCCATGACCCCAGAGACCGGACTGGCCTAACCGGTTCCGCCGGAGTTGCGGCTCGGAGGCGCGCAGCCGGGCGCTTGGATAGAGAAGGGGACCGGCGAGCTGCTGGAAGCGCCGGAGGTCGTCGGCTGTAAGCAGGGGCTGACGAGCGAGCAATTGTGCCTTGCTGATGGAGGCTTCGATCGCGCCGCGGGCGGTGAGGAGACTCCGGTACCTGTTGACCAGACCCAGCGCCTCGTCGCGAGTCCCAGCAGCCGTAGTCACAAACGCCAGCGTGACTCGCTCCCCCGGTTCTAGCGTGAGCTCGCAGCGCAAGGAGAATATCGGGTCAAGGACCGGCCCGATATTGCCCTTGAGATCGGCGTCCAGCGCTACAGGGTTCTCCATGCTGCGACCCCGCCCGATGAAAGATGCCCGGTCGGTCTCGTAGCCCGCAGACGCAATCGCAACCTCGGCAGAGTCAGGCAGCGCCAGGACGTGGGCGGCCCAGACCGTGGGGTCCTGCGTCGAACGAGGCTTGCGCCGGGCGAGAAGCGCTCCGTGGGCGGGGAGGAATTCGGTCTCAACGAAGAGCTTGCCGAAGGCTGGGTGGGCTACGTCCGCGCCGTGCGGCGCCAGTGACAACTCGACGTAGCTCGTTATCTGAAGGTGACGCCGCCGGTTCGAGTGGTTGGCTAGCGTTAGGTGGCGGACCTCGGCGTCGTCAGCCGGCGGGACAGCAATGTCTGCGGTCACGTCGATCCCGAAGTCGCGGCGCTCGAACTCGGCCCGGCCTGGGACGAACTTGGCGCGGTAACGGGATGCGGGTCTCCTTGCCGGCTGATGGGTTACCGACCAAACCGCATCACGGTCCAGGTCTTTGATATACAAGAACGTACCATAGGCGTCGAGCGTTGTGTCTGCTCGCCAGCGGGTGATGTCCATGTCGCGCCAACGGCTGAAACCTCCGCCCGCCGCCGTCACCATCACTGTGTATGTGCCGTTCCCAAGCAGGAGCGTCGCCGGGGCTGGGGCGTCGATAGGGGCTGCTGGCTCGACCGGACCGGCCACCGGCAGTCGGGCGGGGGCCTCACCACGTTCGGTTGCCTTCACCAGCAGGGGCGCCACAGGAACTCGCTCGAAGAGGAACGGCTCTATGGACTGTACCCTTCGGTCGGCGTGGAACCGGTGCTGCATGACCGCGGAGTTCAGCACGTTGTCAATCGCTATCAGCGTCATGCCGAGATGATGAGCCATAAATGTGCGGACGACCACGCCGTTCTGGCCCTTCGGCTGGCGCCGCCGTGTGTAGTCGATTGATTCAAAGTAGCCATATGAGCCACGTAGCCCCAGGCGACCTAGCCTCTTGAGGTTCGCCAGAGCGGCTGCGGGATCGACCATCAAGGCGAGTGCACTGGCGTAGGGCGCTACGACCAGATCGTCAGAGAGCCCCCGCTTTAGCCCCAGGCCGGGCACCCCAAAAGCCTGGTACTGGTATACCTGGTTGACATCGACGGCGGCGAAGGCGGACTCAGAGATGCCCCACGGGACGCTCTGCTCCATCCCGTAGGCAATTTGAAGCCCGACGGATTCCCGGTAGGCATCGTCCAGGAGCGTGTTTCGGTAGCTACGGGTCAGGAGTACCGGCATCAAGTACTCGAACATCGTCCCACTCCAGGAAAACAGCACCCGGTGACCCTGGGCCGACCCGAAGAGGCGTCCCAGAGCGAACCAGTGCTCGCCCGGCACGTCACCACGGGCGATCGCGACCAGGCTTGCCAGCCTGGCCTCACTGGCAAGGAGGTCATAGTATGACGAGTCGAATTGTCCGCTGCCGACGTTGTACCCGATGGTGAACAACCGGCGTCTCGGGTCGTAGAGGAAGCTCATGCTCATCGCGTCGGCAAGGCGATCAACTCTGGCGATTAGACTCTCGACCTTTTCCACGAAATCAACGGTCAGAGGAAGGCCGGCCGTACCATCCGGATAGAGGGTTTCGGGGCCTCCGGGCTGAAGACTTCGGTCAACGGAGGCAAGCCATGCTGTCACCTGGTGGTCAACCTGAGCCGCCCAGTAGACGGCACTGGCCTCCCTGCTCATGGCGCCCTGGCCAACCGGAGCGGGTGGGTCGTCCCGGAGCGCTTCGACAAGTGCCCGTGCCGGCCCGACGGCTGCTCGTAGGCGAATAACGATTTCATCGGCCTCGCCTGGAGGGTTAGCGAAGAGCCTTGAGAGTTCTCTTGCGGCGTGCCCGATTTTGCCCGGACCGGCTTTCCCGGGGTGATCCTGGGCCGGCCCTTCACCGAGCCGGACCAGTGCGAGCGTGTCAGCCAAACCCTGTAGCGCTTCAGGCCCGATTGTCGGACGGGAGAGCATCTCACGGTAGCCTTGAGCGAGTGTCCAAAGGCTCGCCAGCAGGTTACCGCTATCGACAGTGGACACGTAGCGGGGCAAGAGCGGCTCAAGAGTCCGCGTGTGATACCAGTTGAGCAAGTGTCCCTCGTAGCGCTCAAGACGGTCCAGGGTGTCCAGGGTCGCTTGCCCGCGCTCCACTACCTGATCAGGCGTGAGGTAGCCGAGGTCGCGGGCCGCGAGCGTTGCGAGTAGCCAGAGGCCAATGTTAGTGGGTGAGGTCCGCTCGGCAAGCTCGACACGGGGCGCCTCCTGGTAGTTGTCAGGTGGAAGCCAGTTTGTCTGTGGCCCGACGAAGTCATCGAAGTAACGCCACGTCTCTCGGGCAGTCCGGCGGAGCATCTGCCGGTCGGCGTCAGCCATTCTCCGCTCGGGCTTTACCCCACGCCCCCCGCTGAGCCAAGCCGCGACGGCTGGCGAGAGCATCCACGCTAATAAATATGGCGCCGCTGCCGCCCCCGCGGCGGGGTTCGTTACAAAGAGCGCCACTCCCGCGCCAATTGAGGCAAAACTGATCAGCGACAACCGCCCGAACAGCGGCAGATCGCGCGATAGTGCCCTGTGATCCTTGTTGTAAGCTTGCCATTGCAGGAGATACCGGCGCGAGACAAGGTTTCTGTAGAGGGTGCGGCCGATGGCGTCGAGCGTGTATGCGGCCTGGTGTGGCATGAGCGACGCCCGTATAACGGCTCGCAGCCAGACAATGGCCTGGCCACGCCAGGCCCGCCCAGAGGCAAGGACGGCGAGCGGCTGGCCCGGCGCCCAGGTTATCAAACGCAGAGTTGGGGTCAGTAGTACCGTAAGACCTACCAGCAGGCTTACAGGCAACGCCTCACTTGGGAACGCCAGCCACCCGGTCAGGAGAAGCCCGACGCTGGTGATCGAGACCAGGCTTCGCCTCAGGTTGTCGGCGAGTTTCCAGCGGGCGAGGGGCCCGATGGGATTGGAATCTCGCCCGCCGTTTCCCGTAGGCACAGAGCCACCGCACCAGGCGGCAATCTGCCAGTCACCACGGATCCAGCGATGCTTCCGTGGAGTATGGGCGGCGTAGCTACCTGGGAAGACGTCGAAGAGCTCAATATCGCTCGCCAGGCCCACCCGGACGTAAGCCCCTTCGAGCAGGTCATGGCTGAGCAGTTTCGATTGGGGGAAGCGGCCTCCGAGTACCCGGTGGAAGGTCTCCACGTCGTAGATGCCTTTACCATAGTAGCTGCCCTCGCCCACGAGGTCCTGATAGAGGTCTGAGACAGCCTGAGAGTAAGGGTCAACGCCGATGGAATCCGCAAAGATCCGTGAGAAGCGTGTAGCGGTCGCACTCGGCAGGCTAGGGCTGACCCTTGGTTGAATTATGGCGTATCCCCCGATAACCCGCCTCCCGTCCGAAGCCAGGCGCGGCCGGTTCAGCGGATGCGCGAGGGTGCCGATCAACCGGCGGGCCGTGCCGTGGGGCAACTGGGTGTCGGCGTCCAGAGTGATTACGAACCGCACACCCTTAAGCCCGGATGAGTCGCCCGCTATCGGTCGCAGCGTTTCCAGAGAAAGCCCGCTCTCGCCGGTCAGCCAGGCGTTGAGCTCTTCTAGCTTACCGCGCTTCCGCTCCCAGCCCATCCAGCAGTGCTCGGTTTTGCTCCAACGGCGCGGGCGGAGGAAGAGGGCGAAACCGCGTTCGCCATAGAGGCAGTTGAGTCGGTCGATGCCTTGGACCGCGGTCTTCACCAGAGCAGCGTCCTCCGCTGTCTCCCGCTCGCCCGCGTCCGGGAGGTCGGCCAGGAGTGCAAACCGGAGATTGGGGTCGCGGTTCGCCAGATAGCGGATCTCGAGCTGTTCAAGGTCTGCTTGAATCGAATCGGGAGAATTAAGCATTGTGGGAACCACGACCAGCGTCCGCCACTCGTCAGGCACGCCATCGGTAAAGGCGAGCTTCGGCAGAGGCTGAGGATAAAGCACCACTGCCAGGATAAAGTTGATGCACTGGACCGCCAGCTCGCTAGCCGGCACAGCAGCCAGAAGGCAGAACACGAATAGCATAGCAAGCCGGACGGAGTCCGCACCATTGGTGACACCGAGTGTGAACAGAGCCGACAATATCAATAGCGTTCCCAAGGCGATACTGCCAAGATACGCGAGGGCTGGCCTCCGGAAGAAGATGCTCACGCGCAGATGTTGACGAATCGTCGGGCGATAGCCTACGCTGACCTCCAGCGACGGGCGTCCGGCGCCGATCAAGTAGTGTCCCACATGGTCTGGAGTGGCTTCCCCGGATGATCCAGCCATGTCCACGGCCAGCTGGGCGACCTCGATCTCGCTCACATGCGAGCGCCGGCCGATCTCCTCAATCACGTGGCGATAGCGATCGCGTGTCCCGAAGTCCATCCCGCGGTAGACATCTGCCGGGTCTCCCCTCAGTGCCTCATCGACGAGACTTACCTGTTCGAAGATGTCGCTCCAGTCCAGTCTGGCAAGTAGTCGCAGGCTGCCGATCCCATTGGCAATAGTCAACTGGTCGGCGCCGTGGCGACAGACTTCCTGTTCGATTGCCTCGAAGACAGGCTGGCCCCACTGTAGTTCACAGCAGGTCAAGACTGGGCCGAGTGCGAGGGGCTCGCCCTGGAGTTGGCTGATGAGACGATCAGCGAACACGGTTGAAGGGTCTGGATGCTCGCGGGCCATTTCAGCAAGAAAATAAAGGAGGCGTTCCGGGGAACGGCGAGCACCGGCGAGCAGTCGATTTGCCCAGAGATCTGCCTTCTCGAACTCATGTTGCTGCTCGTCTATCCCGGCGGATAGGTAGCTCAAGCTCTCGACCAGGGCGAGCCGGAGTAGTAAGGGTAGCGCCCATAGCTCTCTCATTGTTAGGGGAGAGACTCGCTGATAGTCGCGGAGAAAGCCGATGATGTCTTGCTCAGTCAGTTCAGCATCCGTGTGGGCGATCAGCTCGGCGGCCAGGTCGTAAGCCCGCGGCTCGCCGTGGCGCGAGCCCATCTCCAGCGCAGGTAGCAAGTCGTAAAGCTGGTGGGAGAGGTTCCGGCGCACGTCCGCGATTTGGTACTGGATCACGTACGTGTTGTCGAGAAGCCACTCTGCCGAGATGGAGATACTTTGCTCCAGTTGTACAGCGTGGGCAAGGTCTACAGTAATCGCGTCGACAATATGCTCACAGTCGCGGAGGCGGTCCCAGAGTTGCTCAGGACGTCGCCCTCGGAGCGCACCGACATGTAGGCCCGCTAACGTGGCGGCGTAAAGCCTCAGCCTTTCCGATGAGAAGCGCTCGCGTCGTTGGAGCCCGGCGACCCTGCCGGGGATCTCCCGATGGGGGCGGATGATGAACGTCGCTGGCGGTTCTTCCTCAGCTTCACGGAGTAAGGCTACTGTTGCTCTGGCCTGTTCAACCTTCACTTCGGCAATCACCAGCGTTTCGCCGGCCGTCACCCAGCGTCGGTACCGATCAAGAACGGACTTGCGCACCCCGCGGTCTAGCCATCGGCCCACGAGCCAGCTCGGTATCGTTCCGGCCGCGGTCAAAGCGGCAAAGGCCGGCCATTCAGCAGCCCATTGGCCAGATGGCATCGGTGCAACCAACACAGAGTAGACAGCAGTCATGACAAGCGCGATCACACCGCCTGCCAGGGCGCTCCAATACGCAAGGAAACTGTTGGCCTCGAGGAAAATGCGTCCGTTGGGCAAGCTGGAGATTGCGGTAGCGCGCCGGAAACCGCTGCGGCGGATATTAAGAAGTGCCAACCGGCCAGTCTTCCTGTCTGAGTATGAGCCCAGGACGAGCGACGATCTCGCTCTTGAGGCAATCCTGGTCAGGTCGATAATAATCTCCTTCCGGGCCGCGGCTTAGCCTGGGTGTAGACATCTTCGGGGAAAACTGCCGATTCTGTCACGTGTTCGTAGCAGGAGCAGCTCGCCAAGTGGCCCACAACCGCCACACTGTCCGCCTTTAGCAAGTTTCTCCCAATACCTTTTGACAGTGCACTATCCCCTATCCTACTCCATCGCGGGCAACATTAATAGGAGGCCAATAGGAAGCCTGGGGAGAGGTTTGGTTTTTAGGTAATAACAGAGGCGCCCCTGCTTTCCGCAAAACCAGTTGTTTGCGTCGCAAGACTCGTACTTAGGCTACGGACAGGCGCGGCGCGCCCCTTTTTCCTTGAGCCAGTCTGCCCTCAACTGTTTGAAGGTGTCGTCAACGGGCCGGCTGTTGCCGTCCATGAGGCCCCACTTCTGGTCCACAGGCTCAGGACCTTCGGTCGTCCAGACATATGGGGCTCCGCCCATCACATAGTCTGGATGCGACCGGATCATCCTCCACATGTCAAGATAGCCCATGGCCCTTCCACCGGGCCAGAACTCCTCTGCACCAAACTCGGTCACAAAGAGAGGCCGGTCGAAGCCGTAGTACGGCCACGTGTCGAGGATGCGCTCCAGCTCCATGGTATAGATGTTCATTCCATACAGCAACCATTGCCGCTCCGGGGGCGTTCTTTGGAGGAATCTGACGATGACAGGCACAAAGAAATCCTCACTCTCACGGTAGATAACAGGATGATTGGGGTCCAGGCTGTGCATAAGGTCTACCAGCTCCAGATAGAAGCGGCCGAAGGCGGGCATCATCTCGGGAGGCAGCCCATCGAGGACGACTTCGTTTCCCACACCCCACATACGCAGGGCGGGATGGTCCTTGAACCTCGCCACCTTGGCGGCTGCCTGGTTCAGAAGGTCCTGACGGAAAGCCTCGTCCTGGTAATTGCCGTCCCAAGGGAGCATGAAAGGCATGACTACCCCTATGCCGTACTTGTAGGCGTAATTCAGGGTAACCTCGTCGAACTTATCCTGCTCATATCCCTTGTCGGCATCCCATCCGGTGATGTGATTGACCCCAGCCCGGCAGAGGATACGGAAGTCACGGTCGTAGTTGGCTGCACGCTCCTCGTCAGACAGGTAGCGGTATATAGGGTTATAGCCCATCCCAATAAACACCTGCGGCTCGCCGTTCACCAGGTAGCGAAAGACGCTCTCTTCAGGCTTATCTACTAAAACCCGGCTCGGGCCGGAGTTTGGTGAGGGCAACATTGCCGCCGGCTGAGACGCGGCGGTCTGTCCGTCTCGAGACGGGGTCCTCGTTTGCTGATCTGGGACGTTTTGGGTAACGGGCCGAGGCAGGTCGGTACTAGCAACTCGGGACCACGTAAACCACGCGGCTCCTAGAAGATCAATAATGATGAGGGCAACTACCAGGGCCGGCAACCGAAGGCCGCGTAGATTCATGGACCGCCGCCTTCATTCCGGAACGCCCGTCCGATAGGCCAAGACGAGCGGTCAGGATAGGTAGTTACGATGCCAGGCTCGTGCTTCCAGCCCTTCTCCAGGGTCGCCTCGTTGTAGTCCTGGGAACCTATGCCTAAAATGATGTTAACCTCGCCTCTAAGGGATTGTATTGGATTATCCGACTCTCCAAGCCAGATTGTCAAGGCAAAGTTAATCGGCGGCGCCTTCGTGAATTGCACAAGAGCGGATGCCTATGTTAGCATTGCGGAAAAGTGCGTTGGCGAGGCGGCCTCCAGCACCCAGTATCAGACCCGGGAGTTAGCAGGCGAATTGCACCGGTGTTATTGATACCGATGAAATAGCGCCCTGCGGGCTCCATGCGCCGGCCAACAAAAGCGGGAGTTGTTTGATGCCTAATTCCAACCAACAGGACGTCTACACTTGTTTGGCCTTGATGTGGACAGACTCGAACTGGGGATGGCTGGACCGGATGCCCAGTAGTGGTGCATTGCAGGCGATGCTCAGGGAGACTTTCACCGAGGAGGAAGCCCTCGCCTTATGCGCAGTCCCTATGAGTGATGTCCCCCTTGATCTGGTTACCCTGGATGAGATAGCCCCAAACAGCAGGCTCCCGCGAGAGAGGCTGGAGGAGATCCTGGATGGTATCGTAGCACGCGGGCACCTTTACTGCAGGACGGCCGCCGACGGCAAAAAGGCTTACACTGTTCCCAGGCTGGGTTTCGGCTTTCCTCAGATCTACTTTTGGAAGGGGGAGCCAGACTCCCTCACGGAGAAGATTGCTATCCTGCAGCGAGACCCTGAGGTCTCCCAGGCCACCATGGACCTCTACACCGGGTCGGAAACGAAACCCTATAGATACATTCCAACCTCTGAGGCTATCGACCCCCAGTGGCAAAACGTCTACCCTTCAGAGACCATTGAGAAGGTGATAATGAGGGCCAGCAGATTGGCTCTAGCCCACTGCCCTTGCCGCGTGAGGTACCGGATGGTCAAGGGAGAGGGCTGCGGGCACTCCACCGATGTCTGCATAAAGCTAGACGAGCTGGCGGAGCTGGTCATAAACGCCGGTTTGGCCAAAGAGATAAGTCACGAAGAGGCGTTGGCGACCATCAAGAAGGCCGACGACGAGGGGCTGGTGCATTTCACTGATAACACAGCGGAGGGGATCAAACATATCTGCAATTGCTGTGGCGATGCTTGTTGGAATGTCAGGCCGATTCGTCGGAGGCAGATGCCCCGTGATGTAATCATGGCGACCTACTTTCTGAGGGAGACTAGCGACGCTGATTGCATAGCCTGTGGTGAGTGTGTCAAGATCTGCCCGGTGGCTGCGGTCACCATCCAGAACGACGTGGCGACGGTTGACCGTGACTGGTGCATCGGGTGCGGCATCTGCGTGCCCAGGTGCCAGACCCAGGCCATCAAGCTCGTAGAAAAGGAGAACAAGCCCTTGCAGTCAACCGGCTTCACGGAGCTGTATGCCCGCATCAGCAGCGCTCGGGCCTCTGCCTCGACGGCCAAATCGGAATCAGGTCAGGCGTGATGCGGGACGCATTTGCGCTCTAAGTGTGTAACAGGCTCAACATGCCAGATGATAGCCAGCATTTCTAAATAGGAGGATCGAAGATGGCTCGTCCGGGGGAACAAAACATTTACGCTCGCTTGGCATTGCTATGGACGGATGCGACCTGGGGCTGGTTCGATCATCTACCTCCGTCCGGTGCGTTGGAGACGATGCTTCGGGAGAGCCTTTCGGAGGACGAGGCCCAGGCATTGTGCGACATACCCCTCAAAACGGTCCCGCTCGACTTCGTAACCCTGGACGAAATCGCTGCCAGGAGTGACTTTCCGCCGGACAGGCTAGAGCAGCTCCTGGACGGGGTCGCTTCGCGTCGCCTCTTGTTCTCAAAGACGACCCAGGAAGGTAAGAAGGCCTACGCGCTTCTGAAAGCGGGTTACGGTTACTCGCAGATCTTCTTCTGGGACGGAGGGAAGCACCCCCGTGCCCAGTATGTGGCCGAATACTTCAAGTCGCCGGAGATCATCAAGGCCACACTCGAAATGCATACCACTATCAAGACCAAGCCCTTTAGATACATCCCCACTACCGAGGCCATCGACCCGCAATGGCAGAACGTCTACCCCTCTGAGACGATCGAAAAGGTTATAGAGAAGGCCTTCAAGATTGCCCTGGCGCAGTGCCCATGCCGGATCAGGTACGAGTTCCAGAATGGCAAGCCCTGCGGGCACTCCCTGGATGTTTGCATCAAGTTGAACGAGCTGGCGGAGCTGATTATCGACGCCGGGCTGGCCAAGGAGATCAGCCACGAAGAGGCCGTCCAGGTGCTGAAGAAGGCGCAAGCGGAGGGACTGGTGCATTTCGCCGATAACACCGGCGAAGACATGAAGCACATCTGCAACTGTTGCGGCGATGCTTGCTGGAACGTCGGCCCGATTCGGCGACGGCAAGTGCCCCGCGATGCGCTACTGGCGACGTATTTCCTTCGTGAAACCAATGAAGAAAAGTGCATCGCTTGCGGGGAATGCGTGAAAATTTGTCCGGTTGCTGCTGTCGAACTGGAAGATGGCGTTTCCAAAGTTGACCTGGACTGGTGCATAGGATGTGGCGTATGCGTCCCGAGATGTAGCACCGATGCGATCAGACTGGTCGGGAAGCTGGACAAGCCCAGGCAGAGCCTCAACTTCGCGGACCTGCATATGAAAGTGAACATTGAGCGCAGCGCCAACGTGGAAGCCAGAAGCGAACAGTCAGACAGGTGATGGTCTTGAGTGAGCTAACGGATGCGAAGGGGAACAGGCAGGAGATCCATCTCAAGATGGATTTCCTGCAGGAGCAGGGGAAAATGGCGGAGGCCAACCGGAAGCTCTTAGATGATCATGGGGTAACCATGATCGATATCATGGGCTCTGTGGGGACCGGCAAGACCTCACTGGTGGAACAACTGGTGCGGACCCTCAAGGAAAGGCGCCGGGTCATAGTCTTGAACGGAGACCTGGCAACCACTATCGATCAGGACCGGATCCTCAGACATGGCGTGGAAGCCGTGCAGGTCAATACGGGCAAGGAGTGTCATCTGGACGCCGCTCTGGTGCGCTCGGTCCTGGATCGCCTGGACCTGGACCGGATCGACTTGGTGCTGGTGGAGAACGTGGGGAACCTCATTTGCCCGGCGGATTTCCCGTTGGGGTCTCACAAGCGGCTGATAGTAGTGAGCGTCACGGAGGGGCCTTATGTGGCCGTCAAGCACCCTCACGTGTTCGCAGAGATGGATTACGTGGCAATCAACAAGATAGACCTTGCTGAGACATTGGGTGTGGACGTTTCAAAGCTGGTCGGGGACCTCATGAAAGTGAACCCTAATGTACGTATTTACCAGACCAGCTGCAAAGACGGCGCGGGCATACCGGAATTGATTGCTGGTCTGATCGGAGAGACTTAGGTTTGCACGAATTCGGCATAACCTCCAGGATTGTGGCGGCTGTCTCGAGAGTAGCCTCGGAGAACGGTGCTACCAGGGTGATAAGGGTTGACCTCTTGATTGGGCAACTGACATTTCTGAGCCCTCAGCAAGTGAAGCTCGCATACGACCTGCTGGTGAAAGGAACGCCTCTGGAAGGCTCTGAATTGGCGATTCAGGCGAGTGAGGGTCTGGTCGAATGTCGAAGCTGTCGACACCAGCGTGAAGTAAAGGTGCAGCTTCCCGAAGACCCGAATAGCTTCACGGACCCACTGCCGCTGTTTGCCTGCTCCGAATGCGGGGGCAAGGTAGATGTCATTAAAGGCAAAGAGTGCGAGGTCACGGGAATCGCGATAGATTCGTAGAAATTCACCCGGCACCAGGTCAACGGCCCATAACTACTCCAGACAAAGGCACCTGCTAAGGACCCCATAGACCCCGTACCAGACTCCCTACCGAGGCTCATTTCACGCTCTTACTCCTTCTTGCATCCTCGTTTGGTTGGGGTGAAGAAGAATTCATGGAATTGCTGTGTCCAGTGGCGTACCATTGAAGCTGGATGTCTTCCGTCTCGAGGCTGGTTTTTCCAAAGCCTCAGTACGCCGGGGGTGGGCGTGAGCCCCGGCCCCATAGAGGCAATGCTAAGTTGCCGATGAATCACTGTGCTGAGCGAAGCCACCTGCGGGCCGGAATGATAACTCTTGAGAGGCTAGAAATGCCTGTGGATGCCCAGACAGGGGGTCAGAACGACAAGCAGGAGCAAGGCGAGCTCCAGGAGAGGATATCTGACTGGCTGGATATCCCCCTGGCGGTTCTCGCTCTGGTGATGCTCGGACTCCTGATCCTGGAGTTCACTGTGGAACTGAGCCCGGGATGGGCCGAGCGAGTTGCCCAGGCGGAAACCGCAATTTGGATCATCTTCGCCATCGCCTTTGCAATAGAGCTTACTCTCGCACCATCAAAGCTCGATTATCTGAAGAAACACTGGCTGACGGCTATTTCCGTCGCGCTGCCGGCCTTCCGGGTGGTAAGGCTGTTGCGTATCGCAAGGGCCTTCCGTGCAGTAAACCTCGTTCGCATGGTTACCGTGCTGAATCGGGGGACCAGGGCCTTGGACTTCATCGCACGCAGAGGACAACTTGGGTACGTGTTGGGGCTCGCGACTATTATTACCGTTGCCGCCGCCGCTGCCGGCTACTTCTTCGAACGAGAAGAGCCCCAGGCGAGCATCAGGACTATTGGCGATGCCCTTTGGTGGGCAACGACCACTATTACGACAATCAACGGCCAGCTTGAAGCGATCACCTTTGAGGGTAGGGTGATCGGTCTGATTCTTAGACTTGCCGGGCTTGCATTGAGCGGGTATTTCACGGCGATGGTTGCCGTGTATTTGATCGGAGGAATAGGGCGTCCGGGTGGGATCGAAGAAAGCAAAGCTGACTTGCAGGAACTGCGGTCGGAGATCAAGATCCTGCAGCAGCAAATAGAAGGATGGCGCGAGGAGGACCGACGGGAGGGCGGTCAGTAGAAATAACTGCCCCTTTGCTGGCGAGAGTGCGATAGTCTCTGTTCTACCAGCCCCCAGAGTAGATTCTCGTGACGACCGGCAGGTAGGTCGCATATGTTCCCGCCGAGGACGGGACAAATGCCGAGTAGGCGCCGGGTGGACTGGCCGCGGAACGCCGGGACCCGGCGCGGTCCATGCTTATGGTGTTGGCAAGGTTCCCCGCCGGCACCGCTGGTGCTGCTGGCGCATCGCTCCACGTGAAGCTTGGCGCCAGGTAGGTCGTAGCTGTGAAAACGTTGCCTCCGGCTGCGGGGCGGAAGTCGCCGTGTTCGGGGTCGGCCAGTTGTGGCAGCAGGAGGTTGACCGTATTGCTCACTGCCAGTTGTGCCGGGTTGCAGGTTGGGTTAGAGGCTTCACAGCCTTCGCCCGCGTTGCCAACGCCTAACGGATGATCAGCCGGTCCATTCCAGATCAGGTTGCCGGCAATGACCAGATTATCGTCGGTTTTGGCCGGCGCTGGGGCGTTCCGGAACCCGGCTGGCAGCGCCTGCGGTCCGTTGGCGGCGAAATGCGAGTAGAGCGTCTGCGAAGGTGCCGGATTGAAGAAGATGTTGTTGAATACGTAGATATTGCGGTTGGAGATGGCGGACACGTTTTCAGTCTGGAAGTCCGGTCCCCAGGCTCCCTGCTGGACAAGCGCAGTACAACTGGCGACCGGATCGGGGATATCATCGGTCGGGGTACAGCCGCGTTCCCCTTGGACGAACTGCGAGAGCGCAAAGCCATTGGCGGTTGACGTGCCAACACGGTACAGGGTGTTGTGGGCCAGGAGAGCGTTGTAGGCCCCGGAAATGCTCATGCCCACGCCGGGGATGTCGTGCAGCACGTTGTTGATGAACTTGATATCGTAGACCTCGTAGTGCAACCACGGCACGCGCATGACGGCAAGGTTGGCGGACTGCCCGGCCTGGAAACCCAACTGGCAGCCGGAGAACTCGTTACCTTCGACTTTCAAGTAGGCGGTGCCACCCTCACTGGCTGCCGTGATTATCCACCAAAATGTCATTGATCCAATTCCCCACGGGCTGACCTTTCCACGATAGCCGACCTCGCGGAACGTGTTCACTCACGGAAAATCAATGAAACTTACAGTAATTGGCTGTAAGGTGGATAAGACTACGGTGTCATATTCCGCCTAGGGTATCCACGCGGCGCCATCTTGGAAGTGGCCGCCCGCTTGGTCGTGCGCCGTTCAGAGGCTATCTGTGTGTGGAGACGAAGAATGAAGGTCCTGGTTACGGGCGGCGCAGGCTTTGTAGGCTCTCATGTGGTTGATAGGTTAATTGAAGTAGGGCACTCAGTTGTTGTGGTAGACAACCTGTCCACAGGCAGGCGTGAAAACCTGGCTCCTGAAGCCAAGTTCTATCAGGTCGACATCTGCAGTCCCAAACTACTCGAGGTGCTTGATAGCGAGAGGCCAGCGTGCATAAGTCATCATGCCGCTCAGGTCAGCGTCCCCGCCTCAATCCAAGACCCGTTACGAGATGCAAATACCAACATAATGGGGTCCCTTAATCTGCTTGCGGCATGCGTCAACATAGGGATCAAGAAGTTTATCTATATCTCTACTGGTGGCGCCGTCTACGGGGAGCCCGAATATTTGCCATGTGACGAAGACCACCCCATTAACCCTCTTTGTCCTTACGGGGTGAGCAAGCATTCGGTGGAACATTACCTGTATCTATATAGCTCTCTGCATGGCTTGAACTACACGGTGTTGCGTTATCCTAACGTCTACGGACCCCGCCAGGGTGTCCAAGGCGAGGCAGGCGTCGTGGCCATCTTCGCCCAGCGCATGCTGGGCGGCAATGAAGTGGTGATAAACGGGAGCGGTGAGCAGGAGCGGGACTTCCTCTACGTTTCGGACGCCGCAGAGGCTAACCTCTTGGCTCTTGATAGGGGCGATCGGCGCACATATAACCTGGGATGGGGCGAAGGAGTCTCAGTTAATCGACTCTTTGGCCTTCTCAAGGATATAACGGGATACTCCGGGAGGGAGATTCATGGCCCTCCCGTTCCGGAAGTCTTCAAGTCTTGCCTGGAGGCCCGCAGCGCCCGCACGGAGCTCGGGTGGAAACCGAGAATCGCATTAGAGGAGGGTCTGCTCCGCACGGTTGACCATTATCGACGGATAGCTGGTTGACCCAACTGCCGGGTTCAGTTAGCCTTCAGTAGCGCTCTGGCTTAGGCTCCGGAGCGTGGGTTCCGTTGTTGCGATTCAAGCCGTCCCGGCGGGGGAAGCGGTCATCCTGCTTCGCATCCAATCGACAGTCAGCCTAAGACCTTCTTCCAGAGGCACCCTCGCCTCGAATCCAAGCACTCGCCTGGTCTTCTCTACGTCCGGGACCCTGCGTGGAGTGTCCTCGAAGTGAGGGCCGAAGACTTCGCTGTAAGCGATGTTGGTGATAGGAGAGGATGACCCGGTTATGGCCCTGACCAACGAAGCGAGATTCGAGAGGCTCGACTCTCTCTTGCATCCGATATTGAAGACCTCGCCTAAAGCCTGAGGCGTTGTTGCAGCGACAATGGTGCCTTCTACGGTGTCCTTGACAAACGTGAAACATCTGGTCTGGCTCCCGTTGCCGTGTACCGTTAGGGGCTTTCCTGTAAGGGCCTGTGTTATGAACTTCGCAATCACAGACCCGTAGCCGATGGGATCGACCCTTGGACCGTAGCTGTTGAAGTAACGTACGATCGATACATGCAAGCCCTCCCTGGAATACGCCAGTGCCATGTGTTCATCAAGTGCCTTGGCCGTGCTATAAGACCAGCGAGCCACAGATGTGGAACCGAGTAGCCGATCCCCATCCTCTCTAAACGGAATGGCCTCACTCTTTCCGTAGATCTCTGAGGTGGATGCAAGAAGTACCCTGATCTTTCGACGGTAGGCCTCTTTCAATACTGTCTCGGTCCCGTTTACATTTACCAGTATGCCCCGAAGCGGATCATCTACGATGTACTTAGTCCCGACCCGGGCTGCCAGGTGAAAGACGAGCCCACAACCCTCCATGGCACGGCTGACAATAGCGGGGTCCGTTATGCTGCCCTCCAGCAGACGGAAGGAGGGGTTCGGAAGGTTATGGATGACATTCTCGCGTTTTCCTAGAGAGAAGTCATCCAGCACCACTACCTCGTAGTCCCGGCTGAGCAAGTCATCAACGAGATTCGAGCCGATATATCCGGCCCCCCCGGTTACTAGCGCTCTCATTACGCCTCCTTACGTCTATTCTACCGTGACGCTCTTGGCGAGGTTGCGAGGCTGGTCCACATCGCAGCCCCGTCGCAAAGCGATATGGTAAGCAAGAAACTGCAGGGGAATGACGGTTAGCACCGGTGAAAGAAGGCGGGATACCGGCGGTATGCTGACAACATGGTCAGCCTTGGCTGCGATGTCGCTGTCCCCATCGGTGGCCAGGGCAATCACGACGCCTCCCCTGGTCTTGACCTGCTCAATGTTGCTGAGCATCTTGTCGTAGACGTTGTCTTTCAGGGCGATGGCTACAACGGGCATCTGGTCGTCTATCAGGGCGATAGGCCCGTGTTTCATCTCCCCTGCCGGGTATCCCTCGGCATGAATATAGCTGATCTCCTTGAGCTTCAGGGCGCCCTCCAGGGCTATAGGATAGTTGACTCCACGAGACAGGTAAAGGAAGTCCGAGCGCTTGAAGAAATGCTGGGCCAGTGAGTCATAATGACCATCGTGGTCCAGGAGATCACCTACCAGGTGAGGCAGACGCACCAGGTCGTCCACCAGTCCCTTCATACGTCTTACACCAATGGCGCCGCGGGTCTTACCGAGGTGCAGGGCAAGCAAGTAGAGCGCCACCAGTTGCGACGTAAAGGCCTTGGTACTGGCTACGCCAATTTCCGGCCCGGCGTGCGTGTAAATGACCCCACTGGCGAGCCTTGTTGCCTGGCTGCCGACTATATTGCAGACGGTAATCTGTTTTGCACCTTGCCGGCGTCCTTCCTCCATGGCTGCCAGCGTGTCCACCGTCTCACCGGACTGGGTGATGGACACGAGAAGGCTGTCCTTTTGCAAGAGGGGTGATCGGTAACGGAACTCGGAGCCGTAGTCCACTTCTACCGGTAACTGGCAGAGGTCCTGAATCATGAACTTACCGACCAAACCAGCATGCCAACTGGTGCCGCAGGCGACAATGACCACGCTCTTGATGGACCGGCATTCTTCGTTGGTAAAAGGAAAGTCCTCCAGCAGCACGTCCGGCGGGTCCAGAGAAACTCTCCCCCGGATGGTGTCGGTGATAGAGCGGGGCTGCTCCATGATTTCTTTGAGCATGAAGTGTTTGTAACCCCCCTTGGCAGCGGCGACAGGGTCGTAAGGAACCACTTGCGCTTTCTTGGGGGCGATGCTGCCATCGGTTTGGTAGCAGGTAGCCCCTTCCGGCGTGACAACGGCCGTCTCTCCGTCATGGAGGAAGATCATCTTGCGAGTGTAGGGAAGGATGGCCGGCAGGTCGCTTGCGACGTGCATCTCACCATCACCGCATCCCAGGACGACTCCACCGGCACTGCCAACTCGGGCCGCCACCAGCCTCCCGGGCTCACGTCGGTCCATGACGAGAATGGCGTGTGCCCCCTGAACAAGGGCCATCATCCGGTGCATGGCTGTCCTCAGGGTGCTGCCTTCCGCCAGGAACTTCTCCAGGAGATGGGGCAGAACCTCCGTATCCGTCTGGGAGACGAAGATATGGCCCTCTTTCTGCAACCGCTTCTTCAAGTCGCGGTAGTTCTCAACGATACCGTTATGTATTACTACTATGTCGCCACGGCAGTCAGTATGCGGATGGGCATTGACATCGGAGGGTTCTCCGTGTGTTGCCCAGCGGGTATGGCCGATGCCGGTTGAACCCTGGGGCATGTCGCCGTCTTGTAAGCAGGCGATGAGATTGGCCAACTTGCCAGTGCACTTGCGGATGGCTATATTCCTGTCGGCGTCAATGACGGCAATGCCGGCGCTATCGTACCCGCGGTATTCGAGTCTCTCAAGTCCCTCGACCAGTAGAGGACCGGCGCTGCGTGGACCCACATAGCCAACTATGCCACACATAGAATCCCCACCCCCAATTGGCTAACTCTGTACTCAGCCTTGCCCCCGAATCGAAGATCTTCTAGCGCTTGCTGCCCGCGCGGACAGACTCTGCTGCCATAGCTCCGCATATCATGGGACACATCTTAGCCGGACTAGCTGAAAAACCCATAAACGTTTGCTGACGGACCTCGACGCATTCTCCCTCCTAAACAGATGCACGGGGAGAGGAGTCGGAACCCGGCCGGTAGTTGGCGTCGTTGCTGAATGCGGCCGCCGACTGCTGCATAGGCGTGACGTCTTTACGCAATACTGCTACGTGGTTGATCCGCTATGGCCGCGGCGGTCTTGGAAACCGTTGCGGTCTGGCCCGACATCGAGGACAGCAATGCCGGCATCTCGCCGGATGCGCCACTTAGTTAGCCTGCATAAGTTGGAGTACCTCGGTAGATTGTGGACCGAGTGAGACAGGTAGAGTACGGGCAGAGCCTGGTGGACTTAGCTGGTACTGCTCCCCAGCCACTAGCGCCAGGGCGGTGGCGGGAGCCTCGGGCAAACTGAGCGATTGCGCCTCTATCGTGATGACAACCGTGACAGGGACCTCCCGCGTGTTGCGCACTGTGAAGTTCAGGTTTGGCCACGCTCCGAACCTCTCTATGTATACTGCCGGGTCGGAGGTCTTCGCATGGGTCATCGGTTGCCACCCCGCTATGTTTAGCCTCTTGATTAGTGGGACATAGCGGCGAAACAGAGGCCGGTCCCGATTGTAGAGGCGGGAATTGTCCCAATACGGGTCCGTGGCCGAATCATGGCTGAACATGCTTGGGTAGATGCCGTAGAACAGAGACACCTGGAAGTAACGATCCACCATCTCCTGGCTCATATTGTCGAACTCGGTGTTCATGAGGAGTCCGTACGGCCTCTGGTATGAAAGCGTGCGCCGGTAGTTCATCAGGGCGTCTCCGTCCGGCGAGAACGATCCGCTCTTCATCCAGTCAACCTCAACGCCCGCGATGTCAAAAAGGTCAGAACCCCAGGGCAGGTTGTTGCGGACACCATTACCCATCGCCCATCTTCCGTTCCGGTGCACCTCATCAGCCAACCAGCGACTATACTTGGTAATCGCAAAAGCCTCCGGCATTCCCAGGCGCCGATCAGCTGTGCGAAATGTCAACGGCACATCTGCGGTTGTGAAGTGCTCCGCTCGGAAATTCAGAGTGCTGGCCCGGCTTTCAAGACTATCGAGGTATTCGCCGTCTAGTCCTGATGCGACATCATAAGCTTTGCGCGCCTGTTCGTTCCATTCGAGGTTTGCCTTGTTGAGCGGGTATGGTGCGCCCCCGATATCGGGATCCGGATTAAGCGTGAAGACAACGCAGCCAACAGGTCCGTCGCACCATGGCTTGGTGTCTATATCGTAGCTGTAATGGCCCCGGTCGTCGAAAAGGCCGGAGCTAAGAGTAGCCTCTGCCTGGCGTTGCTCCGATCCTGACCCGTTCTTCTGCCGGTCCCGCAGATAAGAGACAAGGTTGTCGTGGTTGCTTGGGTTCACTTTAGGATCGCTTAACGGGAACCAACTGGACCAGGGCTCGGACAGGTAGCGCAGACTGGTGATACCCGCCGCGTCGTCAAAAGAGACCTGTTGCAAATCATTTATCTCGTGGAATGCAATACCGAAATCACCGATGCTGGGAATCTCGGATATGTCTGAAAAAGCTACCCAGATGCCCTCCTGCTCGGGCGGCACCCGGCGAGCAAATGCATCCGGGAAGCGGTCATAATAACGCTGGGCAGCAGCCCGGAAGCCCCATTCAGACTCGAAACGGTATATTACGAGGTCGGCCCAGGCTCTCTTCGGGAACTTGGCGGTGAGTGGCGATATGCCTAGATCGAAAGCAGCGTAGAACTGCCTGCTGGCCGGATTGTAGACCAGACGGAAGATACGAGGACTATCCAGCGGCACCGCCAAGGCAATCCCTCCAGCGGGTCCGCTCAAGCTTGCCCACGGGTACTTGCTCTGATGTCCGGTCGCCCCGAGGCCATTGGGTAGAGAGAAGTTAGATAGCTCAGTGACGCCATCTATCTTGCGTTCAGCGCGGATATCGTCACCCCAAGTCCACCCCTGGGCGTTAACCGGCAGGGCAAAATAGAGTGTTATGGCTCGGTCACGGCCGGAGGCGTCCTGCAGCTCGGCGTGGATGTCTATTCGATCAGGGCCGGTGGTATATTGGGCGCTGAACTTAAGGTCTAGCGAGTTTATATCGGCAAGGTGGGCAATACCGCTCTCACCTCGACTAAGTGCACCGCCCACATGGATGAGTTCGGACTGGCTGAGCACGTCTCGCACGAAGAAGCCCGATGCATAAGCATAATCGGCGTCGTTGACCGGGATGTTGTCTATTGCGAGTCCCGTAACAGCGGCGCCTATCGAAGAGAGTTCTAGGGTTAGCCCGTCCGCAGTGCTCAGCGGAAGCGACGTGTCCCCGAAGAGCGGCGGGTCAGGACGCTCAGTGGTGGCTAGCATGCCATCAAAGAGCTGTGTGTCTGTTTGCACCTCTTGTAGTGTCAGGTCGTCGAACCAGGCGGTGCCGGCATGTGTGTTTCGAAGCAGAACGTTGACACCGACGGACTGAACGGGTTTCTCCGGCCGGATAAAGCCTTCTCTAAGCTGCCAATCGTGAGTGCCGGGGGCGAATTCAAGTGCCTGCCCGAACAGATTAGTCCCATCAGTGTAAAGCACGTCCAGGTAGAGACTGTAATCAGCGTTTGCCTGTCCGGTCACGTCCGACGCCTTGCTCCAGGCGCTGAAATAGAGGGGGAAGGGCTTCTCCTGGTTCAGCACAACTTCCTGGTAAGCAGCGTGCTGGTCAATGGGGACATCACTGGTGAGCCGGAGCGCGCGGCCTCCCGAATGCCCGCTTCTATCATCCAAAGTATAGCCGGAGAAGTGGGCATCCCAATTGCTGGCCAGTCCGTGCGAAGTCGTCTCGAAACTGGCGTTGCTAAGCAGGTTCTGAGACATCGGGATATCCCTGCTGGCCGGCTTAAAGACGGTCCACGGACGACTTTTATGCAACAGCCCCTCTCCTGCCAGGAAGTTGAGCACTATCAGCAGCCCTCCAACGCCGAGCATCAAGCTGATTCGCCGCTTCGTCAATAGTCTTCGGCTGTTCATCTTCCCCGCCGGTGCGCTCACTCATGCGCTTGGTGATTCGTTTGAAGAGTCGGCTAAGTCCATCCTACCCCTTCCCTCTGTGGCTTTCAATGCCACCGGGCGGTGTCAAAGAACCCTCTGTTGGCGAGCTCATTAGCGTTACTCGAAGCGCCCGGCCAGGTATCTTGTTCGCTCTTGTTCCGGCTTGAAGATTCAGCCAGCCCCAAGGCGCAGGGGTTGACACGGTTCTAGTAATAGTATATACACGGGCTATACACTAGATGACAATTTAGTCATAAGTGGAACGCTGGGTGGAACTTGCACTCGTGCTATGGATCTACCAATGAATGGAGGCGAAAAACAGTATGAACAACTTCAGGCCAGGAATCATTGACTGCCTGCTAGTCATGATCTCGTCGCTCGCACTCAGGGCGTTAGGGTCCGCTGGCTACGGCAAAGCCCAGCTCAGCCGCTTGCGCCGCTTCAGCGCAGTATCACTGTTGATACTCCTTGGTGCGATCGGACTGCCGATATTACTATTGCCTGCGTCTACTGCCAGCGGCGCGCAATCATACGTTCTGCAGCAAGGATCGGGAGGCTATGCCGGCGCCGGGGACGCTATACTAAGGTCGGACCGCTCAAACAGGAACTATGGCACGGCCGCAATCATGAACGTTCAGGCAGATAACTGGATTGAGAGCGCCCTCAAGTTTGACCTAACCAACCTGCCGGCGGGTTCTTCTGTACAGAGTGCCCAGTTGCGGCTGTATCTCTCGAGCAAGAACACTGCAAGGTCATTCAGCTTGCAGCTATTTAGACTCCTCCGCCCCTGGACAGAGTCGCAGGTTACCTGGAAACAGTCGATGTCCAATACGAATTGGGGGAACGCAGGGGCCAACAAAGTAGGAGTGGACAGGGAAGGGACTGCGGTGGCTACAGCTAATGTCAATGCCACTGGGCAGTGGTACATCCTGGACCTGACCGCGCCGGTCCAGGGTTGGATCAACAACCCATCTACTAACAATGGGATTGTGCTCAGGGGGGACAACGGCAGCAGCACGGAATTCCGTTTCGCCTCTTCGAACAACGCCAACGCCCAAATCCGCCCGGTACTATCGATCACACTGGGCTTTTCGACTGTTGCGAGCCCCACTCCTACCGCCAGCCCAGTGCCCACGTCCACTTCTACACCGATCATCAATCCAACCCCTACGCCTGCTCCTATTTCCAGCGCAACTCCTACGCCGACACCGGTTGCCAGTCCTTCGCCTACATCAACGAAGACACCAACTCCCACGCCAACTGCGAGCACTGTCTGGAAACCACCTGCAGTTGTGTCCTGGCATTGGATGATTGACCATGCGATCGATACAACAAATGCGAAGGATATGGGATTGACTGATCCCAGCGGCAATCGGCTCAATTATCCCGAACCGGAGGTCTACGATATCGACGGTTTCTTCAATGGGTATGACCCCAACAAGAACATAGTGGACATCAATGGTAACTACAACTGGAACGATCCGAATAATGATCAGGTAGCCAAGCTCCACGCACTAGGGAAGAAAGTAATCTGCTACATTGATGCCGGTGTTTATGAGACGTACCGGCCAGACGCATACAAGTTCCCCACCTCTGTTATTGGCAATGCCGACTCAGGGTGGGACGGCTCCTACTGGCTGGACATCCGCAGGACAGACATTCTTGGTCCAATAATGTATGCCAGGATGAAGATGTGCAAGGACAAGGGGTTTGACGCTATAGAGCCCGATGAAATCGACGGTTACAGCAACAATCCTGGCTTTCCTTTGACCTACGCCGACCAGATCAACTACAACAAGTTCATTGCGAACATGGCGCACTCACTTGGAATGTCGATTGGCCTTAAGGGAGACATCGACCAGGTCAAAGATTTGCACCCATACTTTGACTGGACCCTCAACGAGCAATGCTTCCAGTACAATGAGTGTGATCTCTTGCGTCCTTTTCAGAATGACGGCAAGGCAGTTCTCCAGGTCGAGTATAGTGTGGGCACGTCGAATTTCTGCCCGACAGCTAATGCCGCGAACTACAACTCCATGAAAATGCCTCTGAATCTTAACGGAGGACGTTGGCCGTGTCGATAAGGCTTGCCGAACTGCTCCAATAAGTAGAAGACGCCTATTTCCAGGTTTAACGGCGCAAAGAATACCATCTAGCTTTTGCGCATGTAGTTCATCCGCCGGGCCCCTGACTCTCGGTCAGGGGCCCAATCCTTTGGCAGATGTCCGCTCTCGCTTTCCTGGCTTCTCTGGGGATTGCCCTACCCTGCACAGGCATATCAGGTATGTGCTCGTTCCGCCGGGCGGCCGATGGAAATTCGTGGCCGGGTAGGGTGAGGAACCGCTAGCCTTGCTAGATTGACAGATATCCGATTGCCTATCGCATTGTGTAATAGCATAACGTATCCTGCCGAATTAATCTTTTCTTAAGTGCTATAAGCTTTAATTAGGAAAGATGGGCGACGCGTCCGAAGGCGTCGTATTCCTTCTACACTCTTCGACCCCCGAAGACGTCGTCGTTATGTTCCACACAAGGAACTGGCGATACGCAGCCTTTGCGGACGGACCCAGTCCAGCCAACATACGAACGCTTTCCGAGGCTCTCGTGTGGCAAGCGAGGGGCTCTCGCTCCAGACGCACACAGGCGGGGCCAGTTGGTGGAGGTGGAAGATGAGGACGGACGGACCAGCCAAAAGCGAGGCAGGTGAACGTCGCATCCGCTGCGTGTCCCCTCTCGGTGAAATTCGGGAGCTCGCCTGGGCTTGGTGGGACTATGTCTGGCTCTCCCGCGAGTTTCGCTGGCGAAAACGGTTGCGCAGCTTGCGTAGGTCGTTGGGGTCATTGCGAGGCGGCATTCGTCGGGAACAACACCCATGAGTTGCCATCTTCTAACTCATCGATTGGTTTCCCCTGAAAGAACGGTCGACATACGAGGATCAGTTGGTGGAAATAGCCATTCCGAGTGGCTCTACCCACTCGCGTGGCTATGCGGCGCAGTTACCCGACTGATGGGAGGGCAGGTACAAAATGGTCAATCCAAATGGAAGCCGTAGTAGCAGTGACTTGGCTAACCGAATCAAGAATCGCCGAGCCAGAGTGGCAATTGTTGGGCTAGGTTATGTCGGCCTGCCACTTGCAGTGGCAGTGGCCAAGGCTGGGTTTCGGGTGTTTGGCGTCGACATGGACTCACAGAAGGTTGACTCGCTTGCCAGGGGAGTGAGCTACATTGGTGACGTTCCTTCTGCAGATGTAGCATCCCTAGTCCAGAGCGGCGTCTTCAGCTCATCGGACGATATGGCGACACTCAGCCGGGTGCATATTGTCGTAATTTGCGTTCCATCTCCGGTGACGCATAACAAAGCGCCGGACATCTCTTATATTACCACGGCCGCCGAGCAAATTTCTACACGACTAGCAAGCGGTCAACTGGTGATCCTGCAGAGCACGACATATCCGGGGACCACGGAAGAGGATGTACGGCCTATTCTGGAAGCTTCGGGACTTAAGGCCGGCACGGACTTTCACCTCGCGTTTTCCCCTGAGAGAATCAACCCCGGAGATAGAGTCTACTCCATTTTCAATACCCCAAAAGTGGTCGGAGGCGTGACCCCTGAGTGTAGTGAGTTAGCCCGGCAACTCTTCTCGGCGATCTATGGGAAGGTTCATGTGGTGAGCTCGCCTCGAGCCGCTGAGATGACCAAACTCCTTGAGAACATCTTTCGATCGGTGAACATTGCGCTGGTTAACGAACTGGCCATGTTGTGCGAGCGCATGGGCATGAACGTATGGGAGGTTATTGAAGCAGCGTCAACAAAGCCATTTGGCTATATGGCGTTCTCTCCCGGGCCTGGTGTGGGGGGACACTGCATCCCGGTAGACCCGTTCTTCCTCTTGGCGAAAGCCAGGGAATTCGATTTCCACACCAAGTTTATCCAACTGGCCGCCGAGATTAACGAATCCATGCCTCAACACACGGTGGGGAAAGTCGCGGACGCCTTGAATTCCAGGGGCAAGCCACTGAGGGACTCAACCGTGCTGGTATTGGGTGTATCTTACAAAGCGGACGTGGAGGATCCCCGCAATTCTCCTGCTGCCCGAATTATGAGATTGCTTATCGATGCTGGAGCTCAAGTGATCTACAACGATCCGTACGTCCCTGTTTTCCGGCCGTCTAATGACGGCTCGCATCCTGACCCAAACTGTCCCAATCTCCAATCCGTCGATCTGACTGACAAACTGCTCGACTCTGCAGATTGCGTGCTCATCGTAACAGCGCACAGTTGCTACGATATGGAGAGGATCGTTGGGCAGGCGAGCCTGGTCGTTGACGCCTGCAATGGCACCGGAGGAGTAGATGTTACGAACAGCAAGGTCTTCCGGCTTGGCGTGGGACACTGTGCGGCGACGACACTAAGCAGCCCGATAAGCGTACCAGCACGAGTCGGGGGGTAATAGCTCCGTTGAAGCAGCTTGTGATAGTTCCGAGTGCGGTAGGATTTCTGATAAAGGCGGTTGACTGTGAAGAAGAAACCTAGAGCAAACTTTACCGGAATCTCCCTCTTGGCACGGCTTTGCCTTATCCTGGTGATGCTCGTCACCCTTGCACCGCCGACTCCTACGGGAGCCGATCCAGGTAGCCGCAAGGGTACCCGGCATAAGGTCGAGCGTGCTCCGGTCGAGCCGGAACGCCGCCCAACGAAAGGTCTGCATCTGGCAAACAACATCAAGCCTGGAAAGCCTGTTGATCCAAAGTTGAAGGGCATCCACGCGGTTGACCCAATCGACATGAAGCTACTGGTCATAGCTGCCGATGGTAATGAGACCGACTTTCCGGCGATCAAGGCATTTCTAAACCAACTTGGCATCCCCTACGACACGTTAATAGCTACTCAAACGACTCTAGCGCCGTCGCTACTCTGGGACGGAGACCTGCATGGGTATTACCAGGGCATTGTTCTGACCACAGGAAACCTGGTCTACGAAAGCTCTCCCGGAGTATGGATCAGCGCGTTCGATGACACAGAATGGCAGGCACTTTGGGAATATGAGGCCATGTTCAAGATCCGTCAGGTGACCTCATACACGCTACCCGCTGGGCCTCCGGATAACTATGGCTTGCAATACGTGGGGTACGTGGACACTACCACATCTCCACTCCAGGCTAACCTGACCGCCGATGGGCAACAGTTGTTCTCGTACCTGAACCAGTCCAATCCTGTTACGTTCAGGAATGCCTGGGTCTATCTGGGAAGAGTAGTCTCGCCTACGGTAACTACTCCGTTGCTAGTAACGTCTGATGGTTATGCCATCGCTTCTATTACCCAATACCCCGACGGGAGGCAGAATCTGACGGTCACCGCCGCCAACAACCCGTACCTGGTGCATTCGCTGACGCTATCCTATGGCCTCATCAATTGGGTCACCAAGGGCATGTTTCTGGGAGAGCGCCGGGTTAACATGGATGTGCAGGTGGACGACCTGCTAATCGATGACGACGTCTGGGACACCAGGGCTCTAACCGACACCACAGGCCTGACCTATCGGATAAGCGGGACCGACTTCCAGAAGCTCGTAACCTGGCAGACTAATCTCCAAAAGCAAAAGAACACCCCGTCTTTTATGTTGGATCTCGCCTTCAACGGAGAAGGATCATCCGGGATATACCCTAACGATACCCTCACCCCGGCCGTCAGAGCTTATAAGAACAGGTTCAATTGGGTTAACCACACGTATTCGCATCCTAACCTGGACTACATCACGCATACACTCGCACTGCAAGAGCTCAGGCAGAACAATGACTTCGCAAGAAAGACGATGGGCTTTTCCAACTACTTCGGCGATGCCTTCGTGCAGCCGGATATCTCCGGCACCGGCAACGCGGATTTCATGCAGGCCGCACGAGACTTCGGCCTGACAGCTATGATCACGGACACGTCCCGACCGGGGGGTGACAACCCCAGTCCCAATTCCGGCTACTTTAGTACGCTCCAGCCCAGCATCTTGATAATCCCGCGGAGGCCAACCAACCTCTTTTACAACCTCACTACGCCCGACGAATGGGTTTCGGAATACAACTGCTATTACGGGCCAACAGGGACGTGTGCTGACGGGGCGTGGCGCTACTGGGACCGCAATCTCACATATGGTGAGATTCTGGACAAAGAGTCCGACGTGATGCTCCAGTACTTGTTGAAGTGGGACCTGGACCCTCTGATGTTCCATCAGGCAAACTTGCGGGCCTACGATGGCAGCCGTTCGCTGCTCACCGATCTGCTTGACGCGACTCTCGCCAAGTACAACCAGTTGTATAGCCTGCCCGTTCGCAACCTGACCGAGCATTCACTTCGGGTCCAGATGGCCAGGCGAATGGATTACGACGCCTCGGGCATCCGGGCAAGTCTGATTCCGTGCACGAGCCTAACCCTCACTGTGTCCAGGGAAGCGCTTATCCCGGTGACGGGGGTAGTCTATGGTACCAACGTGCAGCGGTACGGTGGGGAAGACATCTCGTACGTGCAGATGAGCGCCGGACAGTCGGTGACCATTCCACTGCCTGCCTGCAGCTCCGTTACACTGACTCCTTCCAACGATTCCTATGTGGCCCAGGGCCAACCCAATGCAAGTTTCGGCGCCGGACAAAACTTGCTGGTGCGGTCAACGACCGGTGGTACTCCTGACCAGAACGATCGGACCCTCGTTCAGTTCTCTACCTTCGGGTTCCCGGCTACTGCAACGCTGCTCGCTGCAACCCTGCGCCTTTACATGTCCACCGCTCCTTCGGCCTCCCGTACCTACGATGTCCTGCGCCTGACTGGACCATGGACAGAGGAGACAGTGAACTGGAGCAACCAGCCGGCTGGAGCCGCAACCGCAACCAGCGCCCAACCGACTGGGATCACTTCCGGCGTGTGGATAGAATGGGATGTAACGGCAGACGTGCGAGATTTCGTTAACTTGGAACAGACAAATTTTGGGTGGGGAGTCAAAGACCGGACCGAAAGTGAAAGTGCAAGTAACTACCAGGCCACGTTCCGGTCGAAAGAGTATGCAGGCAGTGCGAACAGGCCTCAACTAGTCGTAGTCTACGCTCAATAAGGGCCGCGCTGGGACGAGGTTATCCGGCAGTGCACATATTGATGATAACTGAGGGTACTTATCCCTATTTCTTCGGCGGGGTGAGCACCTGGTGCGATACGCTCATTGGCGGTCTTCCTGAAGTTGATTTTACGCTTATGAGCCTAGTGAGCACCCCCAGACTGAAACTACGTTTCAAGCTTCCGGCGAACGTCGTTGATTTCCGCTCGGTCCCAATATGGGGTGTGCGGGAGGCTGTGGAAATGCATCCCCAATTGAGATTGGGCGAGATCGGTCGCCGCGGTCGCGAAACTAGGGAAGCAGTAGTGGCTGACCAATTTGCCCCATTATTCCGCTTATTCCTCTACGAGCTAATGAAGGGTGAGGGCGATGCCCTGCATCTCGCAGAGCTTGTCCATCGGATGCACCGCTTCTTTCTCTCCTATGATTTCGATAGGACGTTGCGCTCTCAAGCCGTGTGGACATCGTTCGTCGGCGTTATGCGAGAGCAATATCCGGAGGTCGCCAAGCGCCAAGGGTTTCCCGATGCCGAATTCTCCCTGTCTGACATAACCAAAGGCATGCAATGGCTGTACCACGTCTTCTTCCCTCTGGCCGGACCTCTTCCCAAGGTCGATGTCGCTCACGCGGCGATGGCAGGGCTGTGTACACTGGTAGCCGCGTGTGTCAAGCTGGAACACGGTGCAGCCTACTTGCTTACCGAGCACGGCATCTATCTGCGAGAGAGCTACTTGTGGGAGGCCTCAGTATCAGATAGCCTCTTCCTCAAGCTGTTAAGACTCAAATTCGCCCGCCGGGTGACCGAGCTGAGTTACGCGCTGGCCGACCAGGTCTCACCATGTTGTGAGTACAACAAGCGCTGGGAGCTCAGGTTGGGAGTGCCGCCCGAAAAGCTCAAGACCATCTACTATGCATCTGACTCGGAACAGTTCGTTCCAAAGAACAAGCCCAGTAGGGATTCGTTCCCTGTAGTTGTCTGGGTGGGACGTATCAATCCCTTAAAAGACCTGGCTACACTTTTGCGGGCAGCCGCTATTGTCCACCGGGCTCAACCAGACGCCCAAGTACGTCTTTACGGCAGCGCCTCCCCTGAGGACGAGCCGTACTTCGATAGCCTGCGGGCGCTACATAGCGAACTCCACCTGGAGGGAGTCGTCATCTTCGCTGGCTATACACCAACACCTAGCACCGCTTTCAATGAGGCCGACGTGGTGGTACTCTCTAGCATTTCCGAGGGGTTCCCCTTCAGCATTCTGGAAGCGATGTTATGCGCGAGGCCCGTGGTTGCTACCGCTGTTGGAGGTGTCCCTGAGGAAATTGGAGACTGTGGCTTGGTAGTAGAGCCCCGGAACCCGGAGGCGATGGCTCAAGCTATTCTTAGTTTGATAGGCAATCCGGAACGCTGCAAGACGTTGGGGCAGGCTGCTCGTGGAAGGGCGTCTCAGGAGTTCAGCCCTCTTCGGGCGAGAGAGGCTCACCTTCATAGCTACCAGCGGTTACGCGATCTTTCCCAGAGGACGGGACCGCCATTCGTTGATTCGGCAATTGCCGGCCACGCGGTCGATCATGTGCTGAGCATGTCAGGTGTGCCCAAGGTCTGTATCTGCTCGCCCCACGGCAGTTCACGGATGTCCGTGAGGCCTCCGGAGCGATGCCATTTCCGGCGCGCTTCGGCTATCGCCAGCGTGCTCCCGGAGTCACCACGTATGACGCCTGAAGACCAGAGGATCACCCGCCCAAATTGGGGATCCGTTGGTATCGCGGTGTGGGACACGAACGAAACCGTGGCTCTCGCGGATGAGATCAGGCAGTTGGTCTCTCGTCCAGTGGATGCCCTTGAGGTTGCGGCCCTAATTGAATCACTTGGGATAACGGACGAGATAGCCAGACGGCGCTACGGAGCGTCAGATACGTTTGCACTGGGCGAATGCGCCCTGAGCATGTTGCGTCGTTCGACAGTTGATGACTAGCAGAGTCGAGAAAGGCCCTGCTTTGTCCGAGCGTCACCGCCAAGTCTTCGGCTTCTTTCTTAAACCATCATTAGCCGTATTGCCGGCCATCACGTTATTGACCATTATCTGGGCGTATGGCAACTTGGGTGGGTTCGGACTCAATCAGGTACTGGCTTTGAGTCTTGGGATGACCGGCAGCATGTTGGTCACCAACGGTTTCAATCAAGTCGCCAGCAGGCGCGGGGCGATCTACCTTGGCCTTGAAGACCACGGGGCTGCCAAACGATTCCTCGCTGTCACCTTCGCCATTTCCGAGATTTGTGTCCTGGTGATTGCAATACTCGCCGTGTTGATTACCTCGTGGTTCGGCGTGTTCACTGCGTCGGAGAGGCTAATCTTCGCCTTCGCCTTTGTCGGGCTTTCAGTCATATGGCTCACAGCCGGCGGTCTCTCCCTTGTCGATGCATCACAGTGGCTAGGAATCGCCCTGGCATCCGGACTAGGCGCAGGCATCCTCTCTAATCAAGCGCTGGCTCAACTATCTGACCTGTCCCTGGTGCTGGCGGGTGCTGAACAGACCGTGCAAGTCTTCCAGGAAGGTCGTCTGGCATTTGCGAGCGCTGTCGGATTCGTAGTGACAACGGGAATGATGTTCGCAGTTCTCAGACGCTCTCTAAACGCCAAGACCGTCAAAGGGAAACCTAGTCAGGCAGGAGCGCTGCCCGCCGCTTACCTAATCCACGAAGCGCTACCCTATTTCGCCTACGGATCACTGTACACGACGTTAATCCTGCTGCCTCATGCGCTCGGTTGGATCGGGATGATCGCTAACTCAGAGGATGGAGTGTGGGCACTAAGCAGGCTGGAGCTCGTTCTGACCACATCTATGTTGCCTTTGGTTGCGGCGAGCGGGGTGGCTGAACATTGTCTGAGAAGGTTCTGGCGTCGGGCAGCAGAGGTACAGGCTACTACGCCAGGCAGCAGCCCTGGCGTCTTCGGAAAAGCATTGACAAAGTTCTACTCGCGGCAGTTGCTACGCTATCTTGTTGCACTTGCTTGCATAAGCCTGCTAACGTACGCGGCTTTTCACTTGATCACCAGTAGCGATTCACTTGATGCCCTCAATACCCTTTTCGCAATGAACCTTGACCAGGCTGTTGATGAAAGAGCTCGGTCAGCCTGGGAGGAATTGATGGCTCAAGACGTTAGCTCCTTAGTTACTGTCTCAACCGTAAGCCTGATCGCCTCATTGCAGGATCTACCGCAGGCAAATACGATGGAGTTTACTTTTGCGTTTGCACTGATTGCTTATTGGCTGCTTGGCTGGGGGTTTTTCGACTGCATGTTCATCATTAGTCTGGCCCAACCCATTAGAGCTTCAAGGGCGGTGGTGCTGGCTATAGCGCTGACGGCGCTAGGCGGAATTCCTGCGAGCCTACAGGTGAATTCCGGTTATTGGGTACTTGCTTTGGTTCTCGGTTCGATCGCATTTGCTGCCCTGTCCTTTCGAACAAGCCGGTCATTGTTGAGGGACGCAGATTACTGGTACTTTTCGTCCATTTGAAACATTTCGCTGCTAGAGGATTCGGCTCCCGCTACTTTCCTCCGAAGAATTCGGCCATCTTCGACTGTACGCCCCGTCTGGCCAGCTCGGACTCAAACATCAGCCTGATCTCGGGGTCTTCGTTCTCATATTCGATCTGGTTGCCGGTAGACATGATCTTTTCATTCGTCAGGCCCATGTTGCCGGACATCCGGTACTTCTGGCTACCCCAGCGCAGGGCCAGGTAGCGGGCGGGTGTCCCGCCGACGTTGAAGTGCTGGTGGAACCACATGTCCGGAGGCACGAACAAGCTGCCAGCGTGCCAGTCCACTCGGGTCTTGGGATGTCCCTCCTGCCAGAGGAGCGAGTACCCCTCGCCATTGATGAGGATGACGTGAGCGCCGGGTCCGTGGCGGTGTCCCTTCTTGTAAGTGCCTACCGGGAACTCGGAGATGTGAGCGGCCATGGTATTGTTCGACAGCTCGAACATCACGTTCCGTCCCCCGGCTCCCCGCTCCTTCCATTCGGTTAGCTTGAAGGTGGGCACGTCCGGAATAAAGTTGCTCTCCCAGACCCGGCCCGGATAGGTCTTTCCATTGCCGGAGAAGTAGGTGTCTTCACCATCATAGCGGTCGTTGAACACGAAGTAATTGTCGAAGATGAACTTATGGTTGTGGAAGAGGTTCATGACCATAGGAGCAGTTGTGACGCCCAGTAATCGGACTGGTTGGTCGCCCTGACCGTTGAAGTGCTGTCTCCAGACATTAAGAGGCGGAGAGAACAGAGAGCCTGCCTGCCACTCGAAGGTCTGCTTCTTCCCGCCCTCGTTCCAGATGGTGGTAGCCCCTCTACCGGACAGGACGTAGATAAGCTCCTCGAACATGTACTTCTCTGGCTTGAGATTACCACCCGGTGCTATCTCTACCACGTAAGCATCATTGGTCCCACCGGTGCCTTCCAGGTTGATGTATGTCCCCCTGCCCCCTTTTCTCTCCCAGGGAGCCAGGTCCACGCTCTTCAGGTCCTCGATGTAAAAGCCCTTGATAACGGGAAGCGCTTCCTGGTCGAGCCATTTCTCGTAGGAAGTCCTCTGGTCGAACACCTGCGGCGCGGCTTTCCAACTCGGCATCTGTTCCTCCTTCTAAGTCTGGCCCGTAACTGCGGTCCGCCGGGCCAGTCATTGTACTCCGGTCTAGATCAGCCCGAAGATCTCCTTGAACAGCTTGGCGCTTTCCTGGGCGGACCTGGCAGTCTCCAGGGAGGGCACGGCTACCTTTATCTGTAACTGCTTGGGCAGGTCGATTCCTTTTCTAAATGGATACCGCTGTTGTACCTCATACGTGACCTTCTGCCCTTCCGGTGAGATGCGCCAGTTAGCAAACAACTTGGCGGCGTTGGGGTGAGGGGCGCCCTTGGCGATGCCGACAGCTACGGGGTCGCAGCTAACAGGCTGGACCGCCACCCACTCAACCGGCGCGCTCTTATCCTTCTGCTGCTCCACGCGGTGCTGGTAGACAGTCACTGCGGCAGCCACCTCGCCGGACACCACGGCGTCGGCGATTGTAGTGTGGCCCTTGATGAACTTGGGTTGCTGTGCGGAGAATTTCTTGGCCCATTCCGTAACCTTGTCCTTGCCCGCAATCTTGATCTGCTGGGAGAACCACGAGTAGCACTGTGGCTCCAGGCCCACCTTCCCTTTGAAGAAGGGCTTGAGCAGGTCGTCATAGCTCTTGGGCGCCTCGGCCGCCGGCACCATCTGGGTGTTGTAAGACATGACGTGGAGAACTGCGAACTCTACCACGTAGAAACCGTTGGGGTCTACTGCATCGGCCGGGAACTGGCCCTTCTCGGGGAAGTCATACTTCTCCGCCAGCCCATTTTCAAGAACCTGTACCCATTGCTCAAGCGGCACCGCGAAGAAGTCGTCGTTGACCTTGCCCGCCTTGAGCTCGGTGGTCATCTTCTCGATGATCTGCTCCCCGGTCCCCATATACTCCTTGATCTCGATGCCGGGGTAGGTCTTGGTGAAGACCTTGCGGTAGTCGTCCATGTCTTTGGTGGTTCCTGTAGCATAGACCAGGACCTGGCCTTCCTTCTTGGCGGCCTCGTACAACTGCGCCTGTATCTGCTCCGGTTTCAGGCTGGCCGGAGCTGACGTGCCCGCAGGGCTGGTCGTGGCGGCTGCCGGCGCCTTGGTCGGAGTTGGGGTAGGCGCTGCGGCCGGAGCACAGGCCGCCCCTACCACGGCCATACCTGCCAGCCCGGCCATCCGGAGGAATTTCCTCCGGTCCATTCTTGAGTTCTCCTGCATACTATTTCTCCCTTTTTAAAAAGTGGTTTTCCCACTTGATTCGTGGCTGCGGTTATTGTTCATGAGGGGGTAAAGCTGGCGTGCTATGCCAGAGAAACACTTCTACTTCAGAGGCCGTAGGCCCATGGGACAGGCGAGAGCAAGCTGTACTCTCGTGGCCGAGTATACCAGAACTAACGGGAATCGGCAAAGAGAGGCGAGACCGAGACTCTGGCCGGGTTGCACTTCTTGCCCCAAGAATGGGTGGTCTCCGCGCGGGTTGAGGTTACTTTTTGGCTGATCCCGAGGAACGCTTGTTGACAGTTACTTAGCCAGGCGGTATAAAGGGAGCGGTTCTCAAGCCTCCCTTGGGAGAGTTCAGGCCGGGACCGCTCGATGAAGCTCCTTCGGCATCTGATCCTCATAGTCGCTCTCGGCTTTTATGTGGTCCTTTCTATAGGGCTTCAGTCGCATACCTCTGCGGTGAGCTCGCAACTTCTGGTTAACGGAGGATTCGAGCAGGATAGTCTGGACTCCTGGAAGGTCCAGGGTGGTGGCGCGAGCTTCAGCCGGACCGTCGTTCAGAAGAGTGCAGGTAGTTACGGCGTGGCTCTAGTCAGCAATAGCTTCTCGGAAAAGCGGGTGTATCAAATTGTCTCCATTGTCGGAGGCAGTCCCTACACGCTTAGTGGCTATGTCCTGAAGAATGACGCCCAGGTGGACTCGGTCCTCCTGCTAATAGCCTGGTACGCTTCCGCAGACGGCACGGGGGCTAGTCTCTTACGCTCTGACGAGACTGACCCGCTGGACACCGATGCTCAACAGTTCCGGCTACTTACTCTGGTTACAACAGCGCCTTCGGAAGCCCGGTCGGCCCGCGTAACCGGAGTGCTCCGTCCAGCCACAGCCGACCAGGTTACGGTCTACTTCGACGATCTGTCCTTAGAAGGAGTCTTGGACGCAATATCGACGGGGACAGCGGCGGTGAGGTCCAGGGTGGAGCCGGTCCAGACGACGTGAACGTCCAGCAGGGCGAGAGCCTCTTTCTTTTCGTCGATGGTGAGGTGGTATAGCCGGGAGCGCACTCGCTCAAAGAAAGCTTCTATGACGGCCAGGTCGACCCGTTGCCGTGCGGAGGCCAAACGCTGCCCGAGGTCCGCCTGCCGCTGCAGCAGGTTGTCTTTGGTGGCCATCAGGGACTGGCCCTTGGCCTTGAGGATGGCCAGGTCGATGGCGTCGGCCAGGTAGGCCTGTAGGAGCTGGTTATGCTGGCGCTCGGCATCCTTGACGCCGGCAGCGACAAGGGCTAGCTCCGTCTCGATCTGCTCGATGGTCTTCTGGGTCCGCAGCTCCCGCTCGATCTCCATGATGACCAGCTCCGGCTGTTGTAGGATCCGGTGGACGTCCGCCCAGATGGCGTTGTCCGCGGACACGGCGTTTATGTGGCTGTTCCGGCAGCCGGGCTTGTTAATGCCTTTCTGGCAGCACCGGTAGTAGAACCAGATGCCCTTGGAATGGATGCCGTACATCCGGTGACCGCAGACCCCGCAATAGATGCGCCCGCTTAGCAGATAATCGTGGTTGGCGTTGCGCTTCGCCTTCTGGGAGTTGAGGGCCAGCTGCCGGCGTACGGCCTCGCAGGTGGCTGCGTCGACGATGGGCGGCAGATAAAACGGGATCCATTCCTTTTCCGGACGACGCACGCGGACTTTACCAGGCCCCTTGCCGACGGTCTGCCTCTTGCCATATCCGCTCTCGCCCAGGTATCCCTTGTAAGCGAGGATGTTGTGCACCGAACTCCGTTGCCAGGGCTTGCCGCTCCTGGGCGCCAGTCCCAGCTCGTTCAGCCGGGACATGATCTGGGTAATATTGAGGCCGTCCACGCAGAGCTGATAGGCCAGGCGCACCGTGCGTGCCTCGGCCTCATTGATGACAAAGCCCTGGCGCTTGCCATTGACAATATCTGGCGCGTAGCCGAAGGGTGTTTGCCCGCCGGGAGGCAGGCCGGCGCGGGCCCGGGCCAGGATACCCCGGCGAGTGCGCTCCAAAATCTTGGAGCGCTCATATTCGGCGAAGGCGCCCCGGAGCTGGAAAAACAACGTGCCCTCACCGGACGCCTCGATGGGGTGCTTCACGAAGATCAGGGCAACCCGGCGGGCACGAAACTCGTCGTCCAGGAGAAGGAGGTCCACCAGCCGGCGTGATAGGCGGTCCGGGTCGTAGACTATCACGGCGTCGCAACGCCGGGCGGCCACGGCGTCTCGCAGCTCCCGCAGCTTCGGCCGGTCCAGCGTGGCGCCGCTCTGCCCATCTTCTATTAAGACCAGGTCCTCCGCCACCTGGAAACCGCTCTCTGTAGCGCAGCGTCGGCATTCAGCCACCTGCGTGGACAGGGAGTACCCGTGGGCCTGGTCCTCGGTGCTAACCCTGGTGTAGATCGCCGCTTGCATCTGCAGTCCTCCCGTTTGGTTGCACCAATTCTGCCCCTGTCTCCTCCGGGCTGTCAATAGACAGCAAATGACGCCAAAACCGCGCCCATGCCTCGCCGCTGGGCGGGCCCTCCCTAAAGCTGACTCGCACCGGGATAGACGCCGGCGCCTTCTGGCGTTTGTTGGCCATGCTAGACCGCCACTTCCTCCGCTACCGGGGTGAGCTGCAGCTCTTTCGCATCCTCGCACGGCTCGGCGCAGTCGGCGCACTGGCCGGCGCAACCCGCCGCCGGCCCGTCAAGCTGGGCGCTGTTACAGCTATCATGCTTCTCGCACTTATGGCAGCGCCCCTCGTCGCCACACCAGCCGGAGGCCTCGTCCTGCTCCGGTGCCTCTTCGGTCACCGGGTAGCCAAGCGTTACCAGGTGGCCGGCGTGCTCCGGGAGTTCCCCTCTGGCAGCGGTGGGCGAGGACCAGGGCGACTGGTACTTGCAGGTCTGGCACTCGAGACGAATAGCGACATCGGCGCCCTGCTCGATGAGGCGGGCCAGGATAGCGTCAGGCGTTTCTTTGCCCGGCTCCGGGCAGGGGTCTATGTAGCCGTAAGCATGGAGCCAGGCATCCACGCCGGCAATGACGCCCGGCCTGCTATATGATCTTGTGGCGTTGACCAGCTCGAGCAGGAACCAGGCCGTCATGAGCTTTTCGTCGCTGCCCCTGGCGTATTCTCGCACCAGCGCCGCAGAACCCTCTGCAGTGCCTCCCAGCTCGAAGCCAAGCCAGCGAGCAGCCTTTTTGGTCTCGCCATTATCATAATACGCGAGGTCAGCTACCCGTGCCTTTGCGACGGTGGTAAGTTCCTCGCCTTCAATAGGGGCACCGTTCCGCAGCCATGACTGTATGGCGACAAGCCGGGCTTGATCTCTGGCGTCCTCGATAGCCTTTCGCTCCCGCTCCTGGACCTTCCAGGAGGGTTCGACGATTTCACCCGACTTCTTCAGCTCCGCTACCGCCTTCCGGAGCGCTGACGGGTCCGTGCAAACCCGATAGTTGGAGTAGCCACGGACGACGGCGACCGCCTCGCACGTCAACCCGGCCTTCTTATGCGCCTGATCGTCCACGGTCCCATCGGAAAGCATCGCGTATTTGCTGGTCGACTTATGCGGGTCGAAGTCCTCTACAACGACGTGTCCTTGCCTCTGAAGTTTCTCTATCTTCGCCTGAAAGTCACCCTCGCGGCTCTTCCAGTCCATCACGGCCTTGACGCGGTCGGTTATGCGATGGCCGATGTAGCCGTAATAGCCGTTATTGACCAGCTTCTGCAGCTTGCGGTCGTCCTCAGCGAGTACCATATCGAGGACCTTCGGCTCCTCCGCCAGCTTCACCAGCTCCCGGGCGTCCTCCACCGTGATTACGCCGTTATCGAGGGCCTCGAGGGCTTTGTCCGGCAGCCGCAAGAGGCTCAGGCGCTGGCTCACCCATCCCTGAGTTTTGCCGAGCTGCGTGGCCATCTCCCGCTGGGACATCCCGGCGCCGGCCAGCTGTGCGAGGGCCCGCGCCTCCTCGAGCACGGACAGGTCCGCCCGGTGCATGTTCGCCAGGAGGGCCAGGCGGCGAAGGCGGGTATCGTCGGCGGTATCCTCCTGCACGATGCAGGGGAGCTCCGCCAGGCCCGCGAGCTTGGACGCCCGGTACCGGCGCTCTCCGGAGATGATCCGGTAGACCAGGTCCTTGCCCTGGACATCCATTCGCACCTGCAGCGGGTCCCGGATACCCTCCGCCTTGATCGAGTCCGCCAGCTCCTGGAGCTTCTCCTGGTCAAACTTTGTCCTGGGCTGCCAGGGTCCGGGCTGCAGCTGGTCCAGCGCGATGCTGGTCAAATAGCCGATCGGCGGCGCCGCCGTGGTTGCAGGCAGCGGGGACTCCGTACCGCCGTACACGGGCATATCGATCAATTTTTGCGATGTTTTGGGTGCCATCACGCCTCCTGTGTTCTGGTGCGCTGCCGGGCCAGGTCGACCAGGCTCCGAAACGGGTTAGTCTGCCTGCCGGTATTCAGCAGGCGATTCATGGCCACCCACCGAGCAGCCCAGTAGCCGAACATCCAAAACTTGTATCTGGACATGGCGTCCCACGCTTTGGCCTCGGCCTCTCGCATCTCCCGGAGGATAGAGTCTTTCATGGCATCTTTCTCCAGCGGGTGGACGTTTCCGCTCATGCCTCCGCCTCGGTCTCCTCGTCCGCAACCTGGTTTGCTTTTGACAGAGACGCCCGGACCCTCTCGACCGCTGTTTCGATAGTCGGATGCCTGAACATCATCTGGCCACCCTCGCGGTTGTGGCGCTTGTGGAAGATTAACCGAAGGCGCCTTGGCGCTGCGCCTTCGATTTCGCAGCGGACTAGCAACTCATGGCAAAGGATCACGAGCCTCGTTAGGGTATCGCCGTCGTAAGTCGCCATATCCCGGTCAAGCACGATCTCTATCCACATGCTGTTTGACCAGTTCACCCGCTCAAGGGTGCGAGTCTGCAGGTGATAAAGGCCGTAGTAGAGCTCACCGAGGATTTCCGCCACCCGCTCGCCCAGCTCCGAAATTTCCTTGATTCCAAGGTCGCTGCGGAGCCAGTCGGCGCCGCTGTATTGGGTGATCTTCTCCATCATGCCACCGCCGCCTCTGAGCGCCCGATGCCGTCCGCCAGGAGCTCCCAGCCGCATTGGATACAGGACACCCGCACCCGCTGGAAGGAGATCCGGCCGGCGCAGCGCGGGCAGCCGTTAGCAACCATGCCCGTTACCCCCTGTTTGAGCCAGTTTCGGTAGATGCGCTCGAGCGCGCTCTTCAAAGCTGCAAAATCGGCGCCGGAGCTCTTCAGCGTCCGGTTCCTCCTTCTTCTCCGCCAGCTCGGCCCGCAGCCGGGCAATCTCTTCTTTGTCGGCCTTGTTGCTCTCCTGGGTGGCGATCAGCTCATCGAGAATGCTCTCGCTGGTAAGGAGCAGCGCCCGGAAGTCCTGCGGCCAGCTCCGCTCCTTTTGCATCTCAAACCGTCGGTATATGACATCAACGCTCTCCGGCTTCGCCTCGTCCATGCGCCTGGCTACTATCACCGCGGCCGGCTGGGCCGGAAGCTCGCACGCAGGCGGGACGAGGCCTCGCCAGTAAGTGGCCCCCTTGCAGCTACGGTAATAGGCGCTGTTGATGGCGGTGCTGGTAACACCGTATTGCTTCATGAGCTGGGCCATTACCTGGGGACGTTGAAAGCCCATAGCCTCGTATCGCTCGATGTCCTCCAGCAGGCGGCCATATCTGTCGGAGCCTCGCTGACCCTTTGCCAGCAGGGTGCCCGACTGGCGGAGGTACGACATGCGGATCGCTGCCACCGGCGCCTTCCGGGCATCGGCAGCCTTATGCAGGGCAAGGTCTATATCGTCGCCACCCTCCATCAGGCCCTTGACCTCTTCCACGAGGCCGGGGTATGCGCTCTTACTCATGGACCATCCTCTCGATCTCCGCTTCCTCAAGCCACGCTGGCATGTTCTAACTCCTTTGCTGCGTCGACGCAGCTCTCCGGCAACCGGCCGGCGGCCACTTCCAGCGACGCCAGCTCCTCGATGGTCAGCCGGCGGATCGGAAGCCTGGCCACCGGCGCCGGATGCTTGCGGTCATGCAGCCTCTTGTGTTTACGCCGTAATCGCTGCTTCTCTCGGGCGGCGGCGTTGTTGCTCATACCTGCACCATCCTCTGGGTCTCCTTGCTGAACTTGAACCGGACCTTGACACCGGCCTTGCCGGTACGCTGCTTCACCACGTCCAGGTCGACGTGGCCGGGAACCTCCCGCTTGACCTTGGTAACTTCGTCCACGTCAAAGGCCGGCTCCAGGAGCATGATCATGTCCGGGTGGTATTCGAGCTCGCTGGTCCAGGCCAGCCGGGACATTTTGCGCTCAGTGGCCATGCCGGAGGGCCGGCTCAACGGAGAGATGGCCAGCACTGCGGCGTCGATCTCCTTGGCCATTGCCCGCAGCGCCCGGACCACGGCCGCCCGGCGCAGCGTCTCGCTCTGCGCCTGTACGCCCTGCTCGAGGCCGATATAGTCATAGAGCAATAGGTCCAATCCGTAACGGAGCTTGTGCGCCACAATGGTCGCCCGGATCTGGTCAAATCCCTCGCCCTTCGGGTCATAGATCCATAAGGGCCGGTTGGAGAGCCGGGTCGACGCTTCCTGCAGCTTATGATCGTCCTCAAGTCCCCGGATGTTGTAGACGTCCACGCCGGCGGCGGAGTACTGGAGCCTCTGCTTCAGTTGCATCTCGCCCATCTCCAGGGTGACTATGAGCACCTGGTACTCCCGCTTGGCAGCGCCGCCGGCCATGGCCAGCGCCAGGGCGGTCTTACCGACGGTAGTCTCGCCGGCCAGAACGGATAAGCTCGACCGGGGGAATCCTCCCCTGGTGACGTGGTCGACCTGGGAGAAACCGGTGAGGACCTGGTCAACGGGCTCGATCCGCCGGGTCAGCAGCTCCGAAATATGCACCGGGCCCCGGATATCCGTCTTCTGGAGGAGGGTATCCAGCGCCTCCTTCGCCTTCGCCAGCGCTTCGCTCGCCAGCAGCCCGGCCTGGTAGCCGTAACCGGCAATTACGCCGCCTACCTCAATCAACCTCCGGTGGATGGCCCGGTCCGCCACGATCCCGGCGTAATGCTCCGCGTGAAACGGGGTTGCGCAGCGGCTCACCAGGTAGCTGAGATATGCCGGACCTCCGACATCTTGCAGCTTGCCGTTCACATCCAGCCTGGCGGAGACGGTGATCTGGTTGATGGCCCCGCCGGCCTTGTCGACCTCGCCGCAGGCACTGTAAATCCAGCCATTGCGCTCTCTGTAGAAATCGCCCGCTTTGAGGATGGGCGCCACCAGCGCCAGGGCGTCCGGATCGATCAGCAGCGATCCCAGGACTGCCTCCTCCGCCTCGATATCGTGAGGTAAAAGTGCGTCGGATCCTTTAGCCATTTTCCAGCCTATGGTGGTATTGTTGTTTCACCAAAAACCTCCCTGTATGGTTTACTCTCTGACTGCGCCGGGATCGTCCGTCCAGGTGGACCAGGCCCGGCCCGCGTTGGCCAGCCCTGTTGTTCAAGGCGGTCAAGAATCTTCGCCGTGTAGCCGTATGAGAAGGCTTCGTGCGAAGCCGCCTCCTGAATGGCATCGAGAAAAGCAGTTAGTGGGGTGCCGCGCTGCAGACGAGCCTGAACGTCTTTCTTGTGCCAAGTTTCCAGCTTGATATTCGCCCGCTCGAAGGCAGTGCTAACTTGCTTTGAAGAAAGAGAGAGCAACGAGCCGTTGGACGGGATTGTGCCGGGCTGGGTATCTTCTCTCTCTTCTCTAAGTTTCTTCTCTTTTCTCTTCTCTCTTGCCTGGCTTGGGACAGGCTGCGGCCCGGTTATAGCCTGGCTTGGGACAGGCTGCGGCCCGGCTGTGTTTGGATAGGTGAACGGGTCGTATCTGTCGGGCCGGGGATTGCCGTTTAATTCCTTGCCCCGGTAGAGGGTTACCCATGCGCCTTCACCGTGGACCGTGAGAAGCTCCAGCCTGGCGAGCTCGTCCCGGTATGCTGTGGCCGTCTCTAGGCTCCATTCAGTGCTCACGCACAGGGATTTCACATTGATCCTACCCCACGGATAAGAACCTTCATCGTCCTGAGCAGCAACCAGGAGCGTCCACAGCCAGCGCGCCTCGAAAGACGCTTGTGTCAGGCGCTCTGAAGAAAGCGCGGAGCTGTAAAGCTTTCGCCACTCGCGCAAGTTATTCGGCCTCCCAGATTTCGATAAAGCGGTATATGGCGCTTGGATTGATGTCGGGAGGGAAACAAACCAGTATTTGGGGGGCATGGCCTTGCGCCGTGAATGTCAGAACCAGGCCGGTCTCAGAGAGGTCTTGATCGATGTGAAAGCCGCTATCGATCTGCCGTTGCGTGAGATACCAGTGGGATAGGTCCATGCCCCGTATAACAATAGACACAGAAATAACCTCCGAACATAATCGGCCTCTAAAATATGAGAACGCCGGCGCCCGGCGCGAGTCAGCTTATGGGTTAAACCGGTATCCGAATCCTCGGACCGTGACGATAAGCTCCGGCCGGGCCGGGTCCTTTTCCAGCTTGATCCGCAGCCGGCGGATGTAGATGTCCACCGGGTTGCTCTCCGATTCCTGCCCGCTGCCCCATATTGCCGTCAGTAGGGCTTCGCGTGTGATCGTGGCGCCGGGGCGGGTGATCAGATGGTCCAACATGCGGCGCTCAGTCGGCGTGAGATAGACCTCCTGCTTCCAGGGTAGGTGAACGCAGGAGCGGTCCCGGTCCAGGGTGAGCCTGCCCACTGCTATCTTGCGTCCGAGGGTCAGGCTGCGCCCGGAGCGGGCCATCAGCGCCTTCGCCCTCGCCAGAAACTCCGCCGGCTCGAAAGGCCGGAGGATCACGTCATCCGCTCCGGCCTCCAGCATGGCGATCCGCTCGATCAGGGCGGCGGTAGAGAGACAAATCAATGCGATGTCCGGACTGGACTCTCGGACATCGCGGCATAGTCGCAGCTCCTCGCCGGGCAGCCCCACCAGCGCCAGGTGGTATTCCCGTCGCTCCAGGATGGTCGATAGCTCATCCGCCTCGGTGGACGCTACCGTAAAGCCGGTGCCTTCTAACAACGCAGATACGACGGTCCGTGAGATATCCATCTCGGGCATGATCACCAGGGCGTTCATAGCCCCTCCTTATTCGTGATCCCCGCTACCCCACACAGCTCCCCGTAGGTCGAATGATTGTCTAGCCTGGTTAAGCCGCCGCCCCCGCCAGCGCGTGCTCCTCGATTACCTGTTGTACCGCCTCACGGGTGGCATGGATCGTGAATATCGCAATCTCCCGGCCGTGATACCGGAGCGTCAGCGTGTCCTCATCCTCCCGGATGATCCAGCCGTCGCAGATCTGCTCGATCGTGAGAAAGTACGTGTTAACCTTCATCGGCTACCCCCTGCGCCTGCCGGCCGTTCTCTTCTTCATCGCGCCTGCACACCAGGTGGTTGGCGCCTCCCTCAAGGGCCGAGCCCAGCTCTGCCAGGCTGGCGATGATCGACAGCTTCTCTTCCTTGCAGAACTCGCAACGCTGTACGAGCTGCAAGACGGTGCGATGGTAGACCGGGACGAACTGCGCCGTGAATTCCATCCCATCGATGTAGGCGTGCGGGCGAATAGAATCGAATCGATTGAAATAAATCCCGTCCGGAGCAATGCTGATGCCCAGCAGCTTCTCCAGCAGCTCCACCAGGAGAGCACGATTGGTCTCCTGGGCCTGGCGCGCCAGGGCAGCCATGTTCCGGCCTCCGGAGGATATTGCCTGCTGATAGGCGTTGCGGGCCCGGTCCGCCAGGCTCGATTGAGCTACCATCCCTTCCTCCTTTCGATTACGCCGTAAACCAGGAAAATGCCCAGCAGGGCCAGCGGCAGCATCAGCGGGTGCATGGTTGACAGGTCGATCATGCCGGCACCGTCGCCGGCGCCACGGGCGCCTTCGGCCTGGTGGCCACCCGTGGGTCCCGGCACTGGCGGGTGGTCGGCTTCAGCCTCCGTCCGCACTCACACCGGGCCTCGAGCAATGCCGGCTTGCCCGGCCACTCGTAAACAACCTGACACGTCTTGCAGCGTCCGCTGGGCATAGCAACACCGCCTTCCTGGTCCATGCTACGATGGGCCGCTTTGTTCACCAGTTTGTAACCAGATCAAGGCAAAAAAAGAGAGGAGCGGCATTGCGCCGCTACCCTCTTGCGTTCCGGTATCGCCCGCAAACCATCGATCACCGCCGACTCCTCGACCGCGTGCAGCGTCTCCGTGGCGATGCAATCAAAGGGCCCCTGGCCGTCCGGCGGGACCTGGTGCCAGCCGTTCATGTCCTTGTACAGCTCCACTTCCCGCGGTGCCCGGCGCTTCCGTCCACGGCCCTTCGAAAGCGAGACAAACCCCACGTAGTCATACCCCATGTCCAGCAGGAGCGAGGCCGGCGAAACGTCCAGCAGCCGGTCCAGCGCTGCATCCGTCGCCAGATAGGACGCCTCCAGCTCCCGCAAATATTCATCGTGTGTGTGTGTGTGTGCATACGCG
>Ga0209514_10000926_pt1 | contig 55168 bp, 42 predicted proteins | sample Subgrocontami58m_FD_187452 | JGI IMG/M metagenome (GOLD analysis project Ga0209514, IMG submission 187452) | Subsurface groundwater microbial communities from S. Glens Falls, New York, USA - GMW37 contaminated, 5.8 m (SPAdes) (version 3) | ecosystem: Environmental > Aquatic > Deep subsurface >... | reverse complement strand
CGAGGCGAGCGGCTTGCGCAGCATCCCGGCGCTGTACCAGGCCATGGATCAGGTGCTCGACGCGCAAACCGATAAGCTCGCCATCCCGCGCCGATTCACCTCGACCATGAAGGAAATCTGGGCGCTGCAACCGCGCCTGGAGCAGCGCTCCGGCAAGCGCGCCTTCGCGCTGCTCACTCATCCGCGCTTTCGCGCCGGTTACGATTTCATGCTGCTGCGCGCCGAGAGCGGCGAGGTGCCGATGGAACTCGCCAACTGGTGGACGCGCTTTCAGGACGCGGAAACCGAAGAGCGCAACGCCATGCTGGTTCCGGATACCACGCCGAAAAAGCGTCCGCGCCGCCGGCGCCGGGGCAAGACTGAAGGCACGCAGACGCGGGCTTCGAGCCCGCAGGAGCCGGAGAATTGAGCCTGGAAGTGCGGCGGGCGCAAACGCGTCTCGCACGGATACTCGCGGCGTTCACGGCGTTCTTGGTCTGAGCAGGCAATGGCTAAGCATGTCGCATTCGTTGGACTGGGCAGCAATTTGGGCGACCCAGCGAGCCAGCTGCGCGCGGCGCTGGCGGCACTGTCCGCGTTGCGCGCGGTGCATATTGCAGCCGTTTCTTCGCTCTACCGCAGCGCCCCCATGGGCAATGCCGACCAGCCCGATTTCGTGAATGCCGTGGCGCGGCTATCGACCGGGCTCGCGCCGCGGGAGTTGCTTTGCGCCCTGCTCGACATCGAGCGCGGGTTGGGCCGCGAACGCTCGTTCCGCAACGCACCGCGCACGCTCGACCTGGACTTGCTGCTCTACGATGCCGACACCATCGACGAGCCCGGGCTCAGCGTCCCCCATCCGCGTATGCACGAACGCGCCTTCGTGCTCGTGCCGCTGGTGGAAATCGCGCCCGAATGCGAGATCCCGGGCAAAGGCCGAGCGGCGGCGCTGCTCGATCTTTGCGCCGATCAAACCATCGAGAGGCTTGCCGCTGCATGAAGATCCCTGTCGTCGCGCAGACTGTGATTCTGCTCACGCTGTCCAACGTGTTCATGACGTTTGCGTGGTACGCACACCTGAAGGAGTTGCGCAGCAAACCCTTGATAGTCGCCGCATTGATATCCTGGGGTGTGGCGCTATTCGAGTATCTGCTGCAGGTGCCGGCCAACCGCATCGGCTACGGCGAACTGTCGTTGCCGCAACTCAAGATCACGCAGGAGGCGATCACGCTCGCCGTGTTCGTGCCTTTTGCCGTGTTCTACATGCGAGCGCCGCTGAAACTCGACTACTTGTGGGCGTCGCTGTGTATCATGGGCGCGGTTTATTTCATGTTCCGGGCATAGAGTGGACAGGTACCACTACATTGTTGTCGAAGGCCCCATAGGCGTAGGCAAGACCAGCCTTGCGCGGCGCCTCTGCGAACACCTCAGGGGCGAACTGCTACTGGAGAAACCGGAGCAAAACCCGTTCCTCGCGCGCTTTTACCGGGATATGGAGCGCTACGCGCTGCCGACGCAGCTGTTCTTTCTGTTCCAGCGTTTCAACCAGCTGCGCGGCCTCGCCCAGATCGACATGTTCAACCGGGTCACGGTGTCCGATTTTCTGCTCGACAAGGATCCGCTGTTCGCGCGCATCACGCTCAACAACGACGAGCTGCATTTGTACCAACAGATCTATGCCACGCTGTCGCCGCAAGCGCCGCGACCCGACCTGGTGATCTATCTGCAGGCGCAGACGCAAACGCTGATCGAGCGCGTCAGAGGCCGCGGCGCCGATTTCGAGCGGCCGATCTCGGAAGCCTACCTGGCGCTGGTCGCCGACAGCTATAACCGTTTCTTCTATCACCATACCGGCACACCGGTGCTGATCGTTAATTCCGAACGACTCAATTTCGTCGACCGGCCCGCCGATTTCGAATTGCTGCTCGCGCGCATCGCCGCCATGCGCGGACAGCGCGAGTTTTTCAACCTGGGCGAATAGACATGGATATCATCACCTCAGTCACGGCGTTACGCGAGCGCTTGCAGCGCGAGCCCAACAACGTTTTCGTTCCCACCATGGGCAACTTGCACGAAGGGCACATCAACTTGATTCGTGTAGGCAAACCCAAAGCCGCATGCACCGTGGTGAGCATTTTCGTCAACCGTCTGCAGTTCGGGCCGAAAGAGGATTTCGAGCGCTACCCGCGCACTTTCCCGACAGACTGCGACAAGCTCAGGGACGCGGGCGTGGACGTGGTGTTCGCGCCGGACGAAAAGGAAATCTACCCCGAGCCGCAGACCTTCGTGGTCGAACCCTCCGACTTGCAGCACATTCTCGACGGCGCCTTCCGCCCGGGCCACTTCCGCGGCGTCGCCACCGTGGTGCTGAAGCTGTTCAACATGGTGATGCCGCATGCGGCGATATTCGGCAAAAAAGATTACCAGCAGTACCTGGTGTTGCGCGACATGGTGCGCCAGTTCGCGTTGCCGGTGGAAATCATACCTGCGGAAACGGTGCGCGGCGCAGACGGCCTGGCGCTCTCCTCGCGCAACGGCTACCTCTCCGCGGCCGAGCGCGCCGAGGCGCCGCGCCTGTACGGCGTTCTCAAGAGCGCGCACGAAAGGATCACCAAAGGCGAGCGCAATTTCCAGCGCATCGAATTGGAGAGCATGGCGCTGTTGTCGCAGCACGGCTGGACACCGCAATACATTTCGGTGCGCCGCCGCTCTGATTTGCAGGTTCCGGCGCCCGATGAGCGCGAGCTGGTGGTGTTGGCGGCGGCGTACCTGGGCAAGACCCGCCTCATAGACAATATCGAAATCACGCGCTAGCGCGCTCGCGCATGTGCGCCTCGCGCCATCCCCGATCAACAAGGACTTGGACATGAAACATGGCCTCACGCGCACGTCGGCACTTGCTCTGGTCTGCGCAACGCTGCTGCTTTGCGCCTGCAGCGGCGTGAACCAGTGGCTGTTCGGCGGCGCCCAGGAGCAGGACCTGTCGCGCCCGCCACCCGGCGCGACCGCATATCAGTGCGAGGGCGGAAAGCGCCTGTTCGTGCGCTATCTGGATAACGGCGCCGCGGCCTGGGTGATCCTGCCGGAGCGGGAATTCCGCTTGAACAAAAGCGCCTCGACCTCCGGTAGCCGCTACAGCAACGGCAGCGCCACGCTCGACATCAAGGACAGCGGGGCGACACTCTCGCACGGCGCCGAGGTGACCCACGCGAACTGCAAGACATCCGGCGGCTGAGCGGCGGCGCAATCCTGGCTCGTCGGGACGCTTGGCTTCCCTGGCCATGGACGTCAAATGGCGCGAATCGGGTGTTTCGCGCGGCATTTGGTGTGCCAGGTGGTTGCAGCGAGGGCGTCGCGCCATTTCTCACCCCCTGCTGGCCTGATGCACAGCAAGACGCAAGACGGCCGGAAACCCCTGTCCCTATTGCCTCTTCGCAAGATTGTCAGTTTGATTCAGGCGCGCAAACCCGGTTGGCGAGGTACTTGAAAAAAGTGCGTCAGCGCAAACGGTAGGGAATCGCGACGAAGGAAAACTTATCCGGCGGGAAATCCCTGGTATTGCGGGTAGCCAGCTTCAGGCCGTGGCGGGTTGCAAACGCAGCCTGAATCGCATCGGGCAGCTTGAGCCTGGTCTGGCGGCGGATGCGCGCCGCCTCGTCGGCAACCTCGGCGTCCATCGGAAGGAAGTGGAAGCGGTTGAGCAGTGCGACGCCGAGCGGGACGTCCGCTTCGTCGAATCCGGCCAGCACCTCCGCGCGCGTGATCGCGGAAACGGCCAGCTCGCGGCCGTGGCTCTCGATGAAGCGCGTCGCACCGGTGACGCCGTTCAAGTGGTCGATCAGGACAACCGAGTCAAGCAGGTAGCTCATCGTTTGTCCCATTCTCCGCGGAGCTTCTTCTGCCAGGCGAGACCGTTGCCACGCTTCCAGATGCCGCGCGTGTCGTCGAGCAGGGTGGCGAGCGCTGGCTTGTTGCGCCGGCCATCCTGCGCGCGGTATCGGGCCAATGCCTCACGTACGACGGCGGTCATCGGCTTGCCCGACCGGCGCGCCTTGTCGTCGAGCCATGCCTTTTCTTCAGGATCGAGGCTAATGATGGTGCGAACCACGAGGTTACTCCTTCAGTGATATCAGAAATGGCAATAATGATATCACTATTGGGCGGGCGGCGTCACGCCACTAGACTTGGCCGCTCGTCCTCCGGGTCAGTTCCAGGACGTTCTCCATCGACCCGCCGCAAACCAGCTTTTTCGACTACGCCTGTCTCAAGCTGAACTGCGGAAAGCGCCGCGCGAGCGCATCCAGGTCTGGTTCGGCAACGCACTTCTCCGGCCCGAAGGCGAGGCTGCCGCTCGCGCGGAATTCCTGCAGCACGTAGCGGCGCACGCCCAGTTCGGCGAGCGTCTGCGCCAGCCGTTCGAGTTCCGCTGTACTTAGAAAACTGGCGTGCCAGGTGGTGCGGAATTCGCAATCGATACCGCTTGCAATGAGCGCCTTTGCGCTCGCAAGCGCCGCCTCCCCACTCGCGTGCACGCCGGTGATGCGCGCGTAGGCCGCGTCGAACGGCGCCTTTGCGTCGAAGCCGACCCAGTCGAGCAGAGGCAGAACTTCGGCGAAACGGCGCGGGTAAATGCCGGCGCTGTGCATTCCGATGCGGTAGCCCAGGCCTTTGGCTTCGCGCATCGCCCGCGCCAAACCCGCCTGCGCGGTCGGTTCGCCGCCGCTGAACACCACCGCGTCGATCAGCCCGCGGCGGCGGCGCAGGAAATCCAGCACCTCGCTCCAGGCGATTTCAACCTCCGCCCGGCCCGGCAGCAAGTGCGGATTGTGGCAGTAGGCGCAGCGCCAGGGACAGCCCTGGCAGTAGACGACCGCGGCAAGCTCGCCGGGATAGTCGGTTGCGGAAAGCCGGGTAAGGCCGCCGATTCGCAGCGGCGCCGCCGTGGCTCTAGCGCGGGTCGGCGCCGCACTCGGTGAAGAACTTGCGTTCGTGGTGCTCGCCTTTCTTGCCGGTATTGAAGGACGCCACCGGTCGGTGATAACCCATCACGCGGGTCCAGACCTCGCAGCGCTGGCGCTCGTCGTCGCACAGTTCGATTTTGGCGAAGGAGCGTGTTTCGGTAATCGCATTCATGTTGTAGCCTCCTTGAGTTGTCGGGTCGCCCCCTAGGCAGCTTCGGCTTGGCGCCGCTTTTGCGCCAGCAAGTGGTCGTCGCAGCGCGGGCAGAATTCGTGCTCGCCAGCGAGATAGCCGTGCTTCGGGCAGATGGAGAACGTCGGCGTCACGGTGATGTAAGGCAGACCGAAACGCTCGAGCGAGCGGCGCACCAGCTTCTTGCACGCCTCGACCGACGTGATGCGCTCGCTCATGTACAGGTGCAGCACGGTGCCGCCGGTGTATTTGCGCTGCAGTTCGTCCTGGCGCTCAAGTGCTTCGAATGGATCGTCGGTAAACCCGACCGGAAGCTGCGACGAATTGGTGTAATAGGGCATCTCGGGCGTACCTGCCTGCAGGATACCGGGAAAACGCTTCCTGTCTTCCCGCGCGAAGCGGTAAGTAGTGCCCTCGGCTGGCGTCGCCTCGAGATTGTACATATGGCCGGTCTCTTCCTGGATCTCCACAATGCGCGCCCGGATGTGATCGAGCAACCGGCAAGCCAGGCCGTGGCCCCACTCGCTGGTGATGTCATGCGCATCGCCTGAGAAGTTGCGGATCATTTCGTTGATGCCATTCACGCCTATGGTGGAGAAATGGTTGCGCAGCGTGCCGAGGTAGCGCTTGGTGTAAGGAAACAGCCCCGCGTCCATGTAGCGCTGGATCACCTTGCGCTTGAGTTCCAGGCAGTTCTTGGCTAGGTCCATCAGTTCGTCGATGCGCGCCAGGAGCGCCGCCATGTCGTCGCGGTACAGGTAACCCAGCCGCGCGCAGTTGATGGTCACTACGCCCACGGAACCCGTCTGTTCGGCCGAGCCGAACAAGCCGTTGCCGCGCTTCATGAGCTCGCGCAGGTCGAGCTGCAGGCGGCAGCACATCGAGCGGATCATGTTGGGCTTCAACTCGGAGTTGATGAAGTTCTGGAAATACGGCAGACCGTATTTGGCGGTCATGGCAAACAGCAGATTGGCGTTTTCGGACTCCCAGTCGAAGTCCGGCGTCATGTTGTAAGTCGGAATGGGGAAGGTGAATACCCGGCCCAGATGGTCACCCGTCGTCATGACCTCGATGTAGGCGCGGTTGATCATGTCCATTTCGCGCTGCAACTCGCCGTAGGCGAATGGCATTTCCTTGCCGCCGATGACCGGGATCTGCTCGCGCAGATCCTCGGGGCAGACCCAGTCGAAAGTGAGATTGGTGAACGGCGTTTGCGTCCCCCAGCGCGAAGGCACGTTGAGGTTGTAGATCAACTCCTGGATGCACTGCTTCACCACGGCATAGCTCATGCCGTCCTTGCGGATGTAGGGCGCCATGTAGGTATCGAACGAGGAGAATGCCTGCGCGCCCGCCCACTCGTTTTGCAGCGTACCGAGAAAATTGACGATCTGCCCGACCGCGCTCGACATGTGCTTGGGCGGCGCAGCCTCGACCTTGCCCGCCACCCCGTTCAGTCCCTCGTGCAACAACGTGCGCAAGGACCAGCCGGCGCAATAGCCGGCGAGCATGTCCAGATCGTGTATGTGTATGTCGCCCTCGCGGTGGGCGCGCCCGGCCTCGGGCGCATAGACGTGATTGAGCCAGTAGTTGGCGACGACCTTGCCCGATACGTTCAGGATCAGGCCGCCGAGCGAATAGCCCTGATTGGCGTTGGCGTTGACGCGCCAATCGCGGCGTTCCAGGTATTCGTTGATGGAGCTTTCCACGTCCACCGCAGTGCGGCTGTCCTCGCGCAAACGTCGGTGCTGCTCGCGGTAGGCGATGTAAGCGCGCGCGGTGCGATAGAAGCCCGCCTGCAATAGCGCCATTTCGACGCTGTCCTGGATACGCTCGATGTCGGGCACGCTGCCGGCGGGCAGCGTGGCGATATCGGCGAGCACGCGCTCGGCGACCGGATCGAGCGCAGCGCGTTCGAATTCGCCGGTGGCGGAACGCGCACGCTGCATGGCTCTTACGATCTTGGCCGCATCGAATGCGACCAGCTTGCCGTCGCGTTTGCGGATGCTTTGCGGCAGCCCGGCCAATTTGAACAAAGGGGAATCGGGGAGGCCCTGGGTCATGGCTCTTGTCCTATGAGTTAGATCTCTGGCACAAGATACTGTGGCGAGTTTGTAATTTAGCCCAACCTATAGTGGTCGGCAATGGGGTGGTGACCATGTCAGGGCTTTTTTTTATTTTTGTGACCTGAATCAAAAATCGCCCGCCCTCGCCGCGGTCGGCTCGACGAAGGGCAGACGCAGGCCATTTGCCGCGGCAGCAAGGCGGCACGCGGCGCGGCGCGGCAACGGAAAAGCATTCCCTTTCAGTCGCTTACAACCTTGCACTAGGCTGGGCTGCCAGGCAAATCGGGGTCGGCTAACCGTGTCTGGATATTGGGGCTGCGCAAGGCCGCAATCTCCAGCAATCTGTAGCAAAATCATTAGGTTGATCTATGCCGATGCGCGGCAAGCTGTTTAGGTCCGGCGCATCCGGTTGAGGACGCTCGCGCCAGATGGCTGAAAGGCTGTCTGTGGATGGCCGGGGCCTACCGTTTCCCACGCGGCCCCGCTCCCGCGGCAGCGGAACCTAGGACGGGTATGGCTCCAAGGTGATTTGCTCAATCGGGCAGCCCATGGACTTGGCAATCGCGTCGAGACTGCTGTCGTCGACTGCGACCGGCTGAAACTCGTCCCCCCCGCCCTTACTCTCGATGAATGTCTTGGCAGCGCTCTCGGAGGTCCAGACAACAACGGGGTCCGGCGCGACGCCAGGCACCTGGACGCAAATCGGAAAGCCGTCGGATTTGTAGACGATCGCATACATGCATGAGCCCCCCTACGCAACGGAGTGGCCACCACCCCATTTACACCGAAGCCTTGGTCACAAAATGGGCTTCAGCGCGTAACTCAATCTATAACTTTAACCCAATTTACCTTACATTGTGCAGCGCCCCGATCTATCAATCAAACTTATGGGACGCGATCCCGGCCGTGCTTGACTTTGATCAAACGCGCGCCGATTTCGCAGCTCAAATTCGATATCGTCCAAGTCAATGGCTCAGGATCACTTCCTTATGAAGCTTAGCTTTCTCGGCGGCGTCGGCGAGGTAACCGGTTCGTGCACGCTGGTAGAGGCCGGCGGCGCACGCTTTCTCGTGGACTGCGGCATGTTTCAGGGGGGGCACGAGGCCTGGGCCAAGAACCAGGCGGCGCTCGACATCGATCTCGTCCACCTGGATTTCGTCCTGCTCACGCACGCCCATATCGACCACTCGGGCTTGCTACCGCGCCTGGTCGCGCTGGGCTACACCGGGCCGATACACCTCACCGCGACCACGGCCGAGTTGCTTGAAGTCATGCTCACGGACAGCGCCCACCTGCAGGAAAAGGAAGCAGACTGGCGCGCGCGCCACCGCGACGCGCGCCGCCAGCGTGCGCCGGCCCCGCTGTACACGATGAATCAGGCGCGTACGTGTCTGCGGCAGCTGCGCACGGCGGCCTATGAAACCGAGTTTCGCCCGCATCCCGCTGTCAGCTGCCGCTTCCACAATGCGGGACATATCCTGGGTTCGTCCATAATCGACGCTCGCGTGCGTGCGGCTAGCGGCACGCGCGCCGGCTGGTCTTCTCCGGCGACCTGGGCCAAGTGACGGGCGGACTTCTGCGGGCGCCCGCGCGCATCGACGGCGCCGACCTGTTGCTCATCGAATCGACCTATGGCAATCGCCTGCACAAAACCCGCGAGGAAACCCAGGCCGAACTGACCCAGGCCATCTCCGAGACACTCGCGCGCGGCAATGTCATCATCCCATCCTTCGCCGTCGGCCGCACCCAGGACGTGCTCTACGCACTGGCCGAGCTGGCGCGCGCAGGGCGGCTACCGCGCTTGAGCGTGTTCATCGATTCGCCCATGGCCGAAACAGCCACCCTGATTACGCGCAGGCACCTCGAGCTGCTCACGCCGCAGGCACAAGAACTCGACGCGTGGATGCGGCATAATCCATCCGCACTGCAGCTGCGCTACACCCATGAAGTCGAGGACTCCATGGCGCTGAATCAAATCAAATGCGGCGCCATCATCATTTCGGCGAGCGGCATGTGCGACGCCGGACGGATCAAGCATCATTTGCGCTGGAATCTGCCGCGGCGCGAATGCAGCGTGCTCATCACCGGGTTTCAGGCGGAAGGCACTTTGGGCCGCCGCCTGGTAAACGGCGCGCGCAGTGTACGAATATTCAACGAGGACATTGCGGTGCGCGCGCAATTGCGCACCATCGGCGGCCTGTCCGCACATGCCGACCGCGATGGGCTGCTCGCATGGTTGCGCGGCTTCGCGCATGCGCCGCGATACACCTTCGTAGTTCACGGCGAACGCGAGACCGCAGTCGGTTTCGGCGCCACTTTGCGCAGCGAGTTGGGCTGGACCGGCGTCGAAGTCCCGCAGCGCGGCGATTCCCGCACGATTGCCTAGGGTAGAGCATCGGCACGGGAACGCAAGGATCCGCCCCCTTCCTCGGCCCCTCATGCTCCCTTGAATCGGGGGCCACTTCGGTGATTCTGCAATGGCCTCCTGGACAGAATCAGACTTTGCGTTCAAGCAGGCCAGCCGGGTCGAGGACGCGGATGTGGCGTCCGCTGACGCAGATGAGCCCTGACTGCGACAGCTCGTGCAGAATGCGCGAGAAATGCTCGCGCGTTATGTTGAGGCGGGAGGCGAGCACGCTCTTGCTTGCCGCCAGGAGTATATCGGCTGGATGCCCGGGACTGCCGCCGTCAGGCAGCGCGGCAAGCAAATAGCCGGTGACGCGCTCGGTAGCACTTTTCAATGTGTAGGCTTCGATGTCGGCGACGAGCCGATATAGGCGCTGTGACAACTCGTCCAGCATGCGGCGGGCGAGTTCGGGATTGCGCTCGATGGCGCCCAGAATCGCGTCCTTGCGCACGTACAACAGCAGCGAATCGGCAAGCGCCTCGGCGCACACCAGATGCGGTCTGCTGAGGAACATCCCTGCCTCGCCAAAACTCTGACCGGGACTGAGAATCTCGACCACCTTCTCCGCTCCATCTGGCATGAGTAGCGCGAGCTTCACCCGGCCGACCACTATGACGTGAAAGCCGTCGCAGGTGTCGCCGCGACGAAATAGCGCGGTGCCCGCGGGCATGCGCCGCTCCTCAGCCGCCGCCGCGACGATTTCCAACTGGGCGCGATCCAATTCACGGAACATAGGCAGGTTGCGCAGAAAATCCAGCGTGCCGACGGAATTATTGCGCACGTCCATGAGCTTAGTTCGGGATCAACTGCCGCTAGCTGAGCGCGGCCCGAGCGAAAAAGGCCACAACTAGTATGCGGTTACTAAAATTACGCGGCACGAAATTAGCCCATCAGACCGTCACGACGGCGGGACGATAACCCTAACTTCTGCAAGGTTACATCATTGGCCGGCAGCAAGCCAGTGGCGGCGCATTTCGCTAACCGGCAGCGTTGCGCGCCTTCGCTGCGTGCCGTGCAGTCCTCCACGTATGGGGGCGACGCGTCACCTGCGCCAAGCGTCGACCGCCTCCAGGAACCTGAACTGTCTGTAATGGCGCTGCCGCGAGTGACGCCTAAACACCGCGCTGGTACGCAGTGGCGAGACGCAGCCTTGCGCTGCGTTTCGCATCTACCGATCAATCAGAGTGCGTACTCACATCAATCGCAGGTGGCCTATGGCGCTTACTTTGACTTGTCCCCGCTCCCGGCCACCGCCTTGACGGCGCCCGCCGTGACGTCAACCCCGGTTTCAACGACCGTTGCGGCTACGCTTACCGCGCTCGCCGCGACGCTCACCGCCGCATCCGCTATCGCGACTACTGCGCAACCGCCGAGCGCAAAAGAGAGCGCAAGCGCTGCGGCGACTTTGGTTGCATATCGAAATGCGAGTTGGTGTTTCATCTCTAGTCTCCCTGTCGAGGTGCTCTGCGTTTTGTCGGCTTTGCTCAGTGCTGATTATAGGCGCAGCGACGCCGCATCTGAGTTTGGAACCGCACTATTCACGCTGCGCTTGGGTCAGGCGGCCACGGCATCCATGGACCCACATGGACCTGGGCATGGGTACTCGATCGTCCCACGCGAACGCTCCATCCGTCTGCGCAGAAACCGAACCGAATCAGCCTGCCCACAGGCCCAGAATGCCGTCTTTGGGATCGAAATCAGCCATCAGGCGCTTGCCGACCAGATCGCGCAGCGTTTCGGACGTGCCCCCGCCCAGGGTACCGTAGCGCGCCCCGCGGTACAGGCGCGACACCGGATACTCGTCGGTGTAGCCGTACCCCCCGTGGATCTGGATGGCCTCGCTCGTGACGCGAAGCGCCATTTCGTTGCAGAAAACTTTTGCGGTAGCCGCCAGGAACGGATCCGGAAACGGATTCGCCGTGGCGCACGCGCGATAGAGCAGGCCGCGTCCCGCCTCGATGTCCTTGTACATATCGGCGAGTTTCCAGCGCATCCCCTGGAATTCGCCTATGGCCTTGCCGAAAGCGGTCCGGTCGCGCGCATAGCGGATCGATTCGTCGAACGCGCCTTCGGCCAGACCAAGCGAAATGGCCGGATTGAGGCAGCGCTGGGTATTGAATGCCGACAGCAGTTTCTTGAAGCCGTCGTCACGCAGGACGAGATTCGCGAGAGGCAGGTCGCACTCCTCGAACCGGACCTCGTGCAGATTCTCCCCTCCCATGGTGTGGTAGGTTCCGGTGACGCTCAGCCCCTTTACCCCGCGCGGCACCAGAACGCAGCCGATGCCGGCACGCCCCGGCTGCTTGTTCACGCGCGTAAACACGACGAACATCGCAGCTTCGGGCGCGCGGCTGATCAATGTCTTCACGCCGTTCACGATCACGCGCTCGCCGTGTATTTCCGAATTGGTGCGGTAGTTCGCCACGTCGGTGCCTGCGTGCGGCTCGGTCATGCAAATGGCGAGGATCGCGCTGCCCTCGGCGACGCCGCGGAGAATTTCCTTCTTGATCGGCTCAGGCGCGTATACCGCAATGATGCGCGTCTGCACGCCCACCTCGCCGAGCACGGCCATGGCCGTCGGATAACAGACCTTGGCGATTTCCTCGAGCACGAGGGCGGTCTCGAATACCGGCAGGCCGAGTCCGCCATACTCTTCCGGAACGGACATGCCGAGGATGCCCAGCCGCGCGAGATCGCGCATGTTCTCCCATGGAAACGTTCCGTCCATGTACTTCAACGCACGCGCGCGAAATTCGTCCTGTGCCACCTCGCGCACCGCCGCCACGATGCGGCGCTGCTCGTCGGTCAACGCGAAGCGCATTCCCATGCCTGCCCCAAGTCCGGTTCCCGCTGCATCCATTCAAGCTCTCCCCTTTGTGCGCACCACATGTTCAACCAGATGCTCCATGGTCGAAAATACCTTTGCCCCCGCGGCTTCGAGCGCGGCCGTCTTGGAGGCGACGCTTCCGCGTGCGCCCTGGATGATCGCGCCCGCGTGGCCCATGGTGACCCCCTCGGGCGCACTCGCCCCCGCGAGCAGCACACAAACCGGTTTCTCGAAGGGATGCGCGCGCAAGGCCTCGGCCAGCTCTTCTTCCTCGGTGCCCCCGATTTCTCCGATCACGACCAGACAGCGCGTGGCTTCATGATCGCGATAAAACGGAACCAAATCGGCAAAACGAACGCCCTTCACCGAATCACCGCCCACGCCGGCCCATAGTGTCTGGCCTACGCCCCTTTGCACCAGGCGATAGCCGATTTCGTACGAAAGCGTTCCACTCTTGGTCATCAATCCGACCGGTCCCGGTGCCAAAGCCACATCCGGTAGGAAACCGAGCTTGATCCGGCCCGGGATCGCCAGCCCGGGCGTGGACGGCCCGATCCAGTAGACGCCGTGGCGACGCGCCATGCGCGCCGCGATCAGCGCATCATGCACCGGCATGCCCTCGGTGACGGAGACGACGAGCTTGATTCCGGCTTCGATCGCCTCGATGATCGCCGCGAGCACCGCATACGCCGGAACCATGATGACAGACGCTTCGGCGCCGGTCGCAGCAACCGCGTGGCGGCAGTCGGCGAAAACCGGCACCCCATCGACGCTGGCTTCCGTGCTCGAGCTCGAGACGCCGCCGACGATGTGGGTGCCGTATGCACGCATGAGCGCGCTGTGCTGGCGTCCTTGTCTTCCCGTGATCCCCTGCACGAGAACGCCGACGCGCTCGGAAAACAAACGCTCAAACATTGCGCCCCCCGCGCGCATCGGGCACATGCTCCAGCGCGAGCGCAAGGGCACGATCCAAATCCGTCTCAAGCACGACGCCGGATGCCGACAGTATCGATTCGGCCTCGGCCTGTCCGTTACCGACGAGGCGCGCCACGATAGGTGCGCGCATTTCCGGAACCAGGCGCAGCGCCTCGACCAGCAGGCGTGCGAATTCGCCCAGATGCGTAATGCCGGCGAAAATGTTGACCAGCACGACGCGTATCTGCGCACCCGCCGCGATCCAGCGCAACACCTGAACCAGACGGCGAGGATCCCCGCGGAACTGCCCGGTGCGGATATCGACAAAATTGAAAGGCCGGTAGCCTGCCGCGGTGATCTGGTCGACGAGCGCCATGCTCAGGCCCGCTCCCGTGGTCACAAGACCGATCTGACCGTCGGCATTGAGCAAAACGTAATCGAACCCTTCCTCGAGCTTCAGCGCGACCTCCGGATACGCGCGTCGACGCTCGAGAAAGAACGACTTGAGCGCCGGCTGGCGTTCGAGCGCATTGTCGTCGATGGCGAGCTTTGCATCGCCGGCAACCCATGATCCGTCGTCGCGGATAAACAGCGGGTTGACTTCCAGCAGCGTCGCCTCGAACTTCCACACTATCTCGGCGAGCGCCTGCCCCGCCTCGCCAAGCGCGCGCCGCAATGCGCCCGGGGCGCCGGCACTCAAGCTGCGCACGGCCTCGCGCAAGCTCTCCTTGTCGTAGGCGACGCTAGAGCGGATACCGCCGCTTCGTTCCGCGATCTTCTCGATGTCGATTCCGCCCTGCTCGCCCATGAGCACGCGCACGCCCATGCCGGCCGGATCGACGGAAAAACTGATGTAGGATTCGCGCATCCCCGTGACGCGCTGCTCGATGCGACAGCCATGTACGGGACGCCCGCGCACCTTCGTTCCGACCAAGGCGGCAACATGCGCCGCCGCTTCCGCGAGAGTATCGGCCGCACGGATCGCGCCGGCCTTGCCGCGCCCGCCTACAGCGACCTGCGCCTTGACCATCCAGGGGCCGGGAGGTAGAGAGGCTGCCTCGATTGCAGCCGCCGAGTCGACAAAGACGCCCGCAGGAACAAGGATTCCGTTTTCGCCCAGCAGACTTTTTGCGTCATGCTCCAGCAGCATCATGCGGCGTCACCCGGGGGCATGCGGCGCGCGCTCTCGTCGGCAACTTCGGCATCGAGGAGGTCGAGCAGGTTGCGCACCCATGACTCGCGCATGTTGCGTCCGATGAATACCATGCGCGTACGCCGGTCGCCCGAGGGCCATTCATCTAGCCAGACGGGAGCGTGATAGACATGCTGCACGCCATGGATCACCGCCGGCCGGTCGGGCTGCTCGGCGACATGCACGATACCCTTCATCCGCAGCAGATCCGTACCGCAGTTCTCCGCCAGCGCCGACAAGAATAGCGCGAGCGTCACTGCGCGCAGCGGTTCGTGGCGCAGGATGCAAAAGCTCGTGATGTCATCGTCGTGATGGTGGCGCGCGTCGCCGCTCGCCGCGGCAACCGCCTCATGCGCAAGCCATGCGTGCACGTCGGGGTGCTTGCCGTGCACATCGTATATGCCGGAGTCGAACAAGGCCGCAGGCGCGACGGCGCCATGCACGGCCGCGAGCACCGGCGCGCCCGGGTTGAGCGCCGCGAGGCGCGCCGCGGTTGCGGCGGCTTGCGCATCGGGAAGATCGGTCTTGGTAAGCACGATCCTGTCGGCGACCGCGGCCTGGCGCCGCGATACTTCATGTTGTTGCAGCGTGGCCAGACCCGTCACCGCATCGACAGTCGTGACGACGCCGTCCAATGCGTAAGCGTCGGCGAGGTCGCGGTCGGTCATCAGCGCGTGCAGAATGGGCGCGGGGTCGGCCAGGCCCGTCGTCTCTACTACGGCGCGCTCAAACTGCGGCACCGTTCCCGCCGCGCGCCGGACTGCAAGGTCGCCGAGCGTGAGCACCAGATCGCTTCTCACGTTGCAGCACAGGCAGCCGTTGGAGAGCCGCACGAAGCTCTCGTCGCTCGTTCGAAGGAGCTCGTGATCGAGTCCGACCGCGCCAAACTCGTTGATGATCACCGCCGTGCGGCACATCGCCGGATCGCGCAGCAGGCGCGCGAGCAGCGTCGTCTTACCGCTGCCGAGGAAGCCGGTTATGACGGCGACCGGGATCATGCATCAGATGGCGTGGGCGCAATGCGCACCGCGCCGCCGCGCTCCACGCCGAGCGCGCCGCGTATGCCGCTCAACAGCCCCGCGAGCGAAGCGCACGGTCGTGCATGCTCGCTGCCGCGCGAGCGCACGAGCCAGCGAAAGGGCATGTCTGCCTGCTGCGGCCGCTCGACCTCCACGATTGCGCCCGTAGCGGCGCGGATCACGGCTACGATCGGTGACTCGCCCGCTGCGACTGTGCCGGCGACGCGCCACAGCGCCAGGGTGTCGCTGAGAAAATCGCGCACGCGCGCATCGTCTTCATGCGCGGCGCTTGCCGCATATCTTGCGTTCACAGCATCGCGCCGCCACGGATTTCATCGGAGATCTTGCGGTAAAGGTAGCGTCCGTCCGACAAATCGCCGCGCAGCCTGCCGTTCTCGACCACGATCTTGCCGCGCAGCACGGTGATCGCCGGCCACGCATGCACCGCGTGGCCTTCCCACGGGGTGTAATCGGATTCGTGCAGCATCTCTTTGCGTAGCGTCGTCGCGAGCGACGGATCGAGCACCACGATGTCGGCGTCCGCACCCGGTGCAAGCGCGCCTTTGCGCGGATAAAGGCCCATGATCTTCGCCGCGTTGGTCGACACGAGGTCGACGAATTTCTCGAGCGAATAGCCGCGTCGGCCCACCATCTCGGTGTACATGAGCGCGACACGCGGCTCGACGCCGACATTGCCGCCGGTCGTGTCGTCGATGCGCTTGCCCATGGTCTTCACCTGCAATGAGCAGCACACCTCGTCCGTCGCCACCGTCTGCAGTGTGCCATCGACCATGCCGCCCCACAGCGCGTCCTGGTCGGCCTGCGCCTTGAGCGACGGATAAGTGTGATACACCTGACCATTGGGGCGCGCGTAATCTTTGGACGTGTACATCAGATACTGGTGCAAGGTCTCGCCGTAGACGGGCATCCCGCGCGCGCGCGCCTCGCGAATGGCGGCGACCCCATCTGCGGCGCTTACGTGCATGAAATAAAGCACCATGCCCGGCACGTTCCTGGCAAGCCCGAGCACGCGGCGAAATGACAGGTCCTCGGACAGCGCGTTGTGGACCTCGGCCATATTTTCGAAACCGGTGCGGCCCTCGCGAATCAGCTTGTCGTACATGTGCATCACGATGTCGTTGTCCTCGCCGTGCATCACGCACATGCCGCGCTCCTGAGCCACGACCTTGAAGACTTCCCAGATATCGCCGAAATCGACCATGCGGCCGCGCCGGCTCGGCGTAATGTCGGTGGTGAAGATCTTGACCGTCGGGTAGCCCGCGCGCAGCGCTTCGCCGAGCTGGCCGAAAATTTCAGGCGGCAGCCTTCCTTCGACCATGACGTGAAAGCTGTAGTCGCAATGGCACTGCGCAGTCCAGTCTTCGTGGCGGCGCTCGATCGCCTGCTGTATCGTGCTGCCGTGCGTCCAGCGCACGAAATCGATCATCGTGGTGGTGCCGCCGAAGAGCGCAGCGCGGCTCACCACGGACGGCGGATCGGTATAGGTCACGCTGCCGTCCGGATGCGGCGAGTACCATTTGAGATGCACGTGCGGATCGATCCCCCCCGGCATCACGATTTTGCCCGTGGCGTCGATCAGGCGCCGGCTGCAGTCGCCGCCTAAGGCGCCCGCTGACGCGACCGCTGCGATCTTCTCGCCCTGCACCGCGATGTCATAGGCGCCGACCCCGGCCGGTGTCACCACGCGATCACTGCGTATCACCAGATCAAACATATGCAAGCCTCCCGATTCATAAAGCGGCCGCAGCGGAGCGGCTGCGCGGCCAGTTTGCGCGCGCTCGCCACTTGTTGGATGTCTTGGGCGCACTTGGCTATCGGGATCTTAGATCGAATCGAGCGATCGTGCTCGATTCGACCGCGGTCGAGCGTCCTCGCGTGAGCTAGAGCAGCGGTTGCCCACACGCCCTAGGAAAACCGTTTGCGCTACTTTGTCGGTACGGCTTTCGCCTCGGCCTCAAGAGCGTTCTTGCAGTTAGATGGGGAATCCGTTTTTTCACCTTCGCGTTTGCATGTATCGAGCTGTTCCGAGCGTTCTCCCGCGTGCGCCACATAGTAATCAACCGATCGCGGCGGCGGCGAACAGCCGCATAGCAGGGAAAGCGCGACAAGGGCGGCAAACGTTTTCATGGCAAGGCTCCACTAAGATTAGTCGGTCAGTCAGTCATCCGTCGGCAACAATGTCCCTTTTTATGCTGCGAATCAATAAGGGTAACTCCTAACGACGGGAGTCATTGCCAGCCGCCGATGGCAGTTACAAGTATGACCGTCAGTAATACACCATGCGCCCGGCCCCGCCGGTTGCGACGATAAGCTCGCCGGTGACAGCCCAGGCTTTGTCCGAAGCCAGGAATGCGGTGAGGTAGGCAATCTCCGCCGCGTCCACCATGCGCCCGATGGCATTGCCTCTGGGGGAATCAGGCGCAAAATCCCGCTGCTCCGCTTCCTCCGGGGATATGCGCAATTCAGCGGCGCGCGCGGCGAGCACGCGCGGGGTGCGCTCGGTACGGGTAGTGCCGGGGTGTATGCAGTTGACCGTGATCCCATGGCGACCCAATTGCAGTGCGAGCGTCTTGGTGAAGTGCACGAGAGAGACGTTGCGCGCACCCCCGCTGAGATTTCCCGCGTTGCGGGCATTGGCCCCGCTGATATTGATGATGCGGCCCCAACCCTGCTGCTTCAGGTAGGGGATGGCTGCGCGCGCACAGCGCAACGCCCCCATGTACTTCACGTTGAAATCGTCCAACAACTCTTCGTCGATGATCGTTTCGATGGGGCCGGTGGCGGTGCCCCCTGGCAAGGAACCGCTATTCACCAGGATGTGCAGCCCGCCCAGCCGCTCGGCGGCCTCGGCGACCATGCGGTCCACCTGTTCCTTGCTCGTCACGTCGGCTGCCAGGGCGATGATGCGCTGCCCTGTCTCCGCCTCGAGCTCGCGCGCCGCGCTCTCGAGTTGTTCCTGCGAACGAGCAACAAGCGCAAGGTCAACCCCTTCGCGGGCCAACTCCCGCGCAATAGCTTTGCCTATGCCCCGGCTGCCCCCGGTGACGATCGCATGCTTGCCCTTCAGTCCAAGTTCCATCGCGTTCCCTCCTCGTGTAGTCGCGTATGCATGTCAGTTCTCGAACTTGATGTTCGCGCTCTTGCTGATATTGGCATTGGTGGCCATACCGTCTTTGAGCAGCCGAGTCTGATGGTGGCGGTCTTGATCGCCTGAGCGCCGTGCCCGGCTACATTGGATCTTATAACGGCCAGGTGAATCGCGCTCGATTCCCTCGTTCGCGCGTCGCGTCGCGCGCATTTCCTGCTGCTACTTGTCAAAGGCGAGCCTGCGCTCGAAGCCCCAAACCCGCCTCATCTCGGTCCCGTCCTGCGCCGGGCAGCCGATTGGCTGTAGTCAAACCCCGGAATGCTTGGGATAATGGCCCGATGAACAAGCCTGTCGACCCCGGCGGCATGGCCTTCGGCCCTGCTGCGCGGGCGTCGCAAAGGCTATGGCAGGGAGCCGTATGACTCACTTGTTGATCGTCGAAGACCACGAGGAGAACCGCACTCTCCTCAAGATGCTGCTCGAGGCGAACGGTTACCGGGTGACGGCAGCGGGCGACGGGGCGGCGGCTCTGGAGGCCGCGCAGCGCGATCGGCCCGATGCCATCGTCTCCGACGTGCTGATGCCGAAAATGGACGGCTTCGCCCTGTGCCGCGCCTGGATGCAGGATGCGGCGCTCAAGGCCGTTCCGTTCATTTTCTATTCGGCCACTTATGTCCGCCCGGAGGACGAGCAACTCGCCATGGCGCTCGGCGCGGTGCGCTATCTCATCAAGCCGCTGGAGGCGGAAGTGTTTTTGCGGGAGCTGCGCGAGGTGCTGCAGCAGTGGGCCGGTCACGCTGCGCCCGCCCCGGCTTCGCCGCTGGACGACGCCACGTCCCACGCTCTGCACGAGTCGGCGCTTGCGCGCAAGGTGGAGGACAAGATGGCGCAACTGGAGGCTGCGAACCGCAGGCTGCGCCAGAGCGAGGAAAAATACCGGCGCATCTACGACAGCCTGCAGGACGTCTATGTCGAGACGACTTTGGATGGAACCATAATGGAGATGAGCCCCCAGATCGCGACCTTCTCCAAAGGGCAATACAAGCGAGAGGATCTCATCGGAACATCGGTGAACTCGTTGTATGCCGATGCTCAGTTCAGGGAAGCCATCCTGCGCGCGATGAAAGAGGAAGGCCGGGCCATCGACATGGAATCGGAATTCAGAAACCGTGACGGATCCCTCATTCCGTGTTCGGTGTCGGCAACTATCGTGCGTGATGCCGATGGCGATTTCAGGTGCGTAGCCACCGTGCGCGACATCACCAAGCGCAAGCAGGGCGGGCGCGAGCTGGTCGACTCCGAGGCCCGGTTCCGGGGTCTAGTGGAGCAGTCGTTCATCGGAATGTTCGTCATTCAGGACGACAAGCTTGCCTATTGCAATCCGCGCTTCCTCCAGATGCTCGACTCCGACTCGGAAGCAGAGTTGATCGGCAAGCGCCTGTCGTCAGTTCCGGTCGGGAAGGACGTCGCGGCGGGGCTCGACGCCCTGCGCCGTTTGTTGGCGCAGGAGGCGGGCCCCGTCAGCCACGCCTTCGCCGCCGCGCGCAAAGGCGGCTCGACCATCGAACTTGAGTTGCGGGGCGTGCGCGCGACCCATCTTGGCCGGCCGGCCATTCTCGGCACGATGCAGGACATGTCCGAGAGAAAGCGCCCCGAGTGGAAACACCGCGGCATGCCGTCTGCGCGCTAGCACATGGCAGGCAGCGGTCCTCCGCTTCGAGTTCAAACCAGGCGCCGCAACCTGTTATTGCGCAGCCAGTCCTTGAGCTCGGCACGCCGCACCTTGTTCGTTGCGGTCATGGGAAATTCAGACGCTGCATAGATTGCCCTCGGCATCTTGAATCCTGCGAGCGTTTCGCGCAGTCTTGCGAGGATGGCGTGCCAGTCATGGTCCTCTGCGCCGACGACGACAGCGGCAGGAACTTCGTCGAGCCGTGCATCCGGCACCCCGAGCACGCAGACTTGCTGTACTCCGGTGAGATCGCGAATCGCCTGCTCGACCTCGTCCGGTGCCAGATTTTCGCCGCCGACGCGAATGATCTCCTTCAGGCGAGCGAGGTAGATGAGTTCTCCGTCTTCGCTCACCCTGCCTAAATCACCGGAACGCAGCCAGCCATCGGCGGTGAAGGTGTCGGCATTCGCGTCGGACCGATTGAAGTAGCTTGGGGTGACGGTGTCCCCCTTCATCTGAATCTCGCCCACGGACCCTGGCGCAAGGCTCGTCCCGGTTTCCGGGTTACCGATGCGCAACTTGTTTCCAGCCTGCGGCCGTCCATTGCCGCAGGTTCGCTTCGTGAGCGGATCGTCAGGGGACCACATCGTAAACTGGCCCGCGGTTTCGGTCATACCATAGATATTCGAGATGCCGCTGATACCCAATTCGTCGTGCAATTGCATCAAATAGTTCTGCGTGCCAAGCGCATGGGCGACGCGAAGCGAAGCGAGCTTCGGCCGCGCGCGCTGCGCCCCTAGCGCAAGCACGTCACGCAGGAAGCAGGCGTGCGATACGTCGCAACGATACTTCTGCACTTCTTCCAGGTACCTGATCGGATCCCACATGGACAGCGAATTGAGCGTGCACCCCGCGTGCAGGCACACGGTGATCGCGTGCATGCTCCCGCTGCAGTGAAAGAACGGCCCGGCGCTGATGAAGTTGCTGCAAGGCGTGAGCCCCTGACACCGGGCGACATAAGCTGCGGTCTTGAGATAGCTGTGGTTGGTCAGCATTACGCCCTTGGGCGTGGCCGATGTGCCTGACGTGTACTGGATGCAAAGCAGGTCTTCCGCCATTGCCGTTTCAGGTTGCTGCCGGCGGCCGCGATCATGATATAAGCGCCAATCTGTCGCCCGCGCGTCGTCGCTCGCTGCGTAGACGAGTACGTCCTCGCCTGCCAGAGCGGCAAGCGCCTCGTCAAGGTAGTCCCGGCCGCGATAATGTCGTGTCGTAATCACGCCGCGAACACGCGCGTCGCGCAGCAAGTGCGCAAGCTCGGTCGCGGTAAGCCGCGTATTGACCGGCACCGACACTGCACCAAGCGCGTTCAGCGCGAGGAAGCTTGCAACCCACGAGAACGAATTTGGCAGCCAAATCGCAACACGATCGCCGCTCTTGATCTGTCCGCCCAGCGCACGCGCGGTTTCAGTTACGCGCTGCTCCAAATCACGGTGGGTGAGCGCGATCCCGTCGATGCGTAGCGCGGGTCTATGCCCGAAGTGCAGGGCGTCGTAATGCACCAGATCCACGAGTCTGGGACGCCTGCCGGCGCGCGCAAGGTGTCCACTCAATCCCGTTACTCCTTCGGGATATTCGCCATGCGTATGGCTCTGCCCCAAAACTCGTATTCCGAGTCAACATACGCCTTGAACGCCTGCGGTGTGCTGGTGCTGACTTCGATGCCGTTCTTGGCCAGCGTCTCGCGCATTTGCGGGTTCTCGACCATCGCGTTGATCTCGCGATTGAGCAGCGTGACAATTTCCGCCGGAATATTTGCCGGCCCGACGAACCCCTGCCAGGATCCGCCAGTCAGCGGCACGCCCTGCTCCGCAAATGTGGCCACGTCCGGCGCCGCGGGACTGCGCCGCGCAGTCGTCACGCCGAGCATGCGGATGCGCCCGGTTCGATGGTGTCCTTCCACCATGGCGAGCGGAATCATCATCATGTCGACCTGTGCGCTCATCACGGCTGTGAGCGCCGGGGCCGCGCCCTGGAACGGCACGTGCAGCAGGTCGAGCTTGTTCTCGGCCTTGAACATCTCGATGCGCACGTGGGGCGACGAGCCGACGCCCCACGATCCATAGGTGAGCTTGCCCGGACGTGTGCGTGCATGCTGGACAAACTGCGCGATGGTGGTTGCGGGCAGCGCCGGATTGACGATGAAGGCGCTCGGCAGGTTGCCGACCATCGCCACGAAGGTGAAATCCTTTTGCGGATCGAAGCGTAGCTCTTTCGAAAGATGCGGCCGGATTACGTGATTGTTGGCGGTAAAGGTCAGCGTGTAGCCGTCCGGGGCCGCCTTCGCGGTGAATTCCGTACCGATCGCGCCGCCTGCGCCGGGGCGATTCTCGACGAGGACAGGCTGCTTGAGCCGCTCGCTCAGCCGCTGCGCCAGAACCCGGGCGACCACGTCGGTTGCCCCGCCCGGCGGGAACGAGACGATCACCTTGATCGGCTTGGCGGGATAGGCCTGCTGGGCAGCGGCGGAGCCCGCAAGCGCCAAAAGCATACCCGCGATCAGTATTCGCACCAACGCAGCGAAAAAACTCATCCTAAGAACTCCTATCTCTGAATAAAGCCATTCAAGTTTGATGTCGGCGGCCTTGCCTGCCTGAGCGCCGTGCTTGGCCACGCGGGATATTATATCGACTCGATGAATCGCGCTCGATTCACTCGTGCGCGTCATTCGTTCGCGCGCGCGGCTGCGAGTGCGGGCGGAATGTGATCCAGGCACAGACGTGCATCGGCGCTCACGAACATAAGAGGTCGAGCATAAGCAAGCATCATGGACCGAAAGCTGGGCCCTGTCATCATGCCAGCACGCTGCCTGGACAGTCGTGGTATTGTTTAAATCGTCTACCCGAAGTATTCTCAGGTCCCCGCCCTGATGCCGATTCACCGAAAGCGTTCATCAGACTGACCGAAGCGGAAATCGACGACGAAGTAACGATGGACTGCCAATTCGCGCAAAGCGTTTCGCCGTTCGCCGCATTACCGCGGACTTCGGCCTGCGGTCGCGGGCTGGGAATCGCGCGCCGTCACCGCCTGCGCGAGGCGAGGCCCGCGTGACAGCCCAATTGCGCCCCGGAACCAACAGCGACGCCAGCGCAAAGGATTTCCCGTGGCCCGCTCCGCCGTATTTCGACTTCGTGCGGGAGAAGGACAACGCCGGCTGGGCCGATTGCGTGCTGACTTTGAGGGACGGCGCAAAGGCAAGCGGTCAGCTGCACAGCTTCCTTCCGGATGCTGCGCGGCTGACATATCAGCCGAGCGGCGCGAACGCAGCCCTCAGTGTCCCGTTCTCCGCTCTGCTGAAACTGCAGCTGCCGCGCCCCCTGGCGCTTAGGCGCGAGACGCTGCCGGCCGCCGCGACTGCCGCCGAGTCCGAAGAGCTCCGGCGTTCGGAACGCTATTCGTTCCGCATCGAACTGGTGAGTGGCGAGCGTTTTCTGGGGGTGACCCTGGGCTATATCAGCGCGCTGTGCGGCTTGTTCCTGTATCTTCCGGAAGCAAATGGCGATGTCCTCCGCTGCTTTGTTCCCGCGCAAGCGGCGAAAACCTTCAGCATCGACGCGCCCATTGGTCAGGTGCTGGTCGATCAGAATGCGGTCTCGCCCGAGGCGGTAAGGTCCGCGCTTAACCTGCAGGCGATATTGCGCTCGCAAAAGCTCGGCGACTATCTCACGGCAAACAATATCGTGTCGCCGGAACAGCTCGCGGCAGCGCTGCAATTCAAGCGCGATCGCCCGGGCCAGAGGCTGGGCGAAGCGTTGATGGAGCTGGGCTACATTTCGCGGCGGGAACTGGACATTGCGCTGGCGAGCGACGCCTTGGAGCGCACCATGCCGATCGGCGAGATCCTGCTGAAGAAAATGGGCATCGTCGATGAGCAGGCGATAAACGGGGCGATCGCGAACAAGCTCGGCATCCCGAAGGTCGACCCCAACCTCAGGATTCCGGTGGACATACTCGCCAAGATTCCGGCGGCCGTCGCGCACCGTCGCCGTGTCGTGCCGCTGTGCGAAGCGCAAGGCGCGCTCGTCGTGGCGATCGGCAATCCGATGGATAACGCGGTCCTGGAGGAGTTGCGCGCGATCACCCGCATGAAGATTCTGCCGGTTTTCTCCTCCGCGGCGGACATCGCCAGCGCGCTCACGAACCACTACGGTCCCGCTCCAATTTCCGCAGCTGCAGGCCCGCCAGCTATCGACCGCAGAAAAACCAGCAGGCTAGCGCCGAAGGCGGCCGAACCGGCGGAACGCGCCGAAGCCGGCGTGCAGGAATTGATCTCCCGCCTGGCCGCCGAGAGCGGCAACCAGGATATTGCCGAGCAGCAAGCTGTCAGCAGCGATAGTGCGCTGGTGGAGCTGGTCAACAGAATGATCCTCGATGCGGTCCAGCAAAAAGCGTCCGACATCCATATCGAAGCGAACCTCGGGCCCAAGACCACGCGCGTTCGCTTTCGCAAGGATGGAAACCTGGTGAACTATCTCGAACTGCCCGCCCAGTTCCGCAACGCCGTGGTTTCCAGAATAAAAATCATGAGCCGGCTCGACATCACCGAGCACCGCAAACCCCAGGACGGCAAGATCGACTTCAGCCGCTTCGGTGCAGCCGCGGTGGAGTTGCGGGTCGCAACCGTTCCCACGACCGGCGGCCTGGAAGATGTCGTCATGCGTGTTCTTGCCGCAGCCCGGCCGGTTCCCTTGGATAAACTGGGCCTGGAGACGGGGGTACGGAATTCCATCAAGAGACTCATATCCAAACCGCACGGGCTGTTCATCGTCTGCGGTCCCACGGGCTCCGGCAAGACCACTACGCTGCACTCCTTGCTCGCATTCCTGAACACGGCCGAGCGCAAGATCTGGACGGCCGAGGACCCGATCGAGATCACCCAGCCCGGGTTGCGCCAGGTTCAGGTTAATTCGAAGATCGGCTGGACGTTTGCCGCCGCCATGCGCAGCTTCATGCGCGCCGACCCCGATGTCATCATGGTCGGCGAGATGCGCGACGCCGAGACGGCCAAGATCGGCATCGAGGCGTCGCTGACCGGGCACCTGGTGATGTCGACCCTGCACACGAACAGCGCCGCGGAGAGCATGGTGCGCCTGCTCGACCTGGGCATGGATCCGTTCAATTTCGCCGACGCGCTGCTCGGCGTGCTGGCGCAACGCCTGGCGCGGCGGCTTTGCCCCGACTGTAAGTCCGAGTACACGCCGACTGCCGCGGAAATCGAGGAGCTGGCGATGCAGTATTGCAGCGAGACCCCGCTCGATGCGCGCAAACAGATGAACGCTTGGAGCGCGCGCCACGGCGGCGCCCGCGGAAAAATCACGTTGTTCCGCGCGCATGGTTGCGAGCACTGCAATCGGACCGGATATCGCGGCAGAGTCGGGTTATACGAGCTGCTGGTGGCCGACTCCACGATCAAACGGCTGCTGCAGACCGCGGGTCATGTTGCGGACGTGAAGAGCGCGGCAATCGCCGCCGGCATGTTAACGCTCAGGCAGGATGGCATCGAAAAAGTCCTGCAGGGTATCACCGATTTGCAGCAGGTGAGCGCAGTCTGCAACTGAAAGCAGCCAGAGTCCGCGGCTGCGCGCCGAAACACGATCCGTCGCTTGCATCGATTAATCTACCCGCCCCACTCCCTCCAACCCGCGAGCAGCGGAAAATAAAGCCCGAGCATCTCCGTCTCGCCATGCGCGAGCGCGCGCGCGTAGCGTTCGAGTTGCGCACGGTAACGCTCCTTCTCCCGCTCGAGGAATGCTTCGACGTCGGTACCTTCGTGCGGGCTGGTCTTGTAGTCCACGATCCACCGCCTGCCATCGGCGTCGATGAAGCTGCGGTCGATGACGAGATTGCGGCGCTCGCCGTCGATGACGGCGGTGAGGCGGTATTCGTTCTTCGCGTCGCGCTGCGGGCCGAGCAGCCATTGGCCGCGCGGATCGGCGAGCGCGTTGGCGAGGGCCTTCGCCACACGCGCAACAGCGGCGCCAAGCTGCGCTTTCTCGACGCCGAGCGCGGTGAGTTCGTTGCTGAAGCTCGCGCGCAAGGACTCGATGCGTGCCGCGTCCCAGTCCTTGAGCGCATCTTCGGCGATGCGCTCGAGCCACCGGTGCACTACACTGCCGACGCGGCGTGCGGTCTCGCCGACCCAGGAGTATTCGATGTCCTCCTGCGCGCGCGCGGTCTCGCCCGGTGCGGCCCACACGAGCGCGGGCGGCGAAGCGGGCAAGGCCCAATCGGCTGCGAGCCGGCGCAACGACTGGTGAGGAAGCCTAGCGCCGCTCGCCTCCCCGGTCGCCGCTGCAGCCGGAGCTGCCGCAGCAGCGCGCCGATATTCGGCTTGCACCGCCGGCCAGAGCTTTGCGAGCAGGCTGCGCGCGTCAGGCATGCGCGCCGCTTGGGCCTCGTTCTCGATCGCGAGCCGCGTCTCGCCTAACAAATGCAGGCGCTGCGTCGCGCGCGTGGCCGCGACGTAGAGCAGGCGGCCATCCTCGTGCGCCGCCTTCTCGGCGGCGAGCTGTTTGACCCAGGCGTAAATGGAATCGCGCGCGGCGCCGGTTTCTTCAATCGGTGCAAGCAGCAGTTTCGTGCGTGATCCGGCGCTGCGCGGAACAAGGGGATCCGGGTTCGCCGGGCGTTCCATCCACAGGAACAGCTTCTTACCCTCTGCCGGCGGCTTCCTGCCCAGGCCCGGCACGATCACGTGATCGAACTCCAGGCCCTTTGCCTTGTGGATGGTCATGATCTGCACCGCGTCGTCGCCCGCGGCCATGTCGGGCAGCGCGTAGAGCTTGTCGAGGCCTTGCGCGAACGCGTCGAAGTCGGCGATGGCGCCCGCTTCCTCCTCGGATTCGAGATGGTCGAGATAGCTCGCTGCGTCTTCGAGCTCGGTCCCGGAATCGGCGCAGGCCGGGCCGCCGAGCGCAAGCCAGCTGCCTTCGACCGCATCGCGCAGGGACGAGCGCTGGCGCGCGGCGAGCGCGGCCTCGAACACGGCGCGCACGCGCGCAAGGCGCGTGCGCGCGTCCGCCGTCAGGGTGGCAAGGCGCGCCGGGTCGCGCATCAGTTCCCAAACGGTCGATTGGCTGGAGATCGGCTCTGGGAGCGCGCCCCCGGCCTCGGTGCCAGTGCCCGCCAGAGCGTTCAGGTCGGTGAGTGTCAGGCCGCACCAGGGCGCGCGCAAGAGCGCGAGCCACGCGAGGCGGTCGCCGCGATGCGCAAGCGCGCGAGAGAGCGCAAGCAGGTCCTGCACTACGGGCCGGTCCTCGAGGCGATCGATTTCGATCGCGCGAAACGCGACGCCCGCCTGTTTCAGCTGCGGCACGATCTCGCGCAGGTGGCCGCGCCCGCGCACGAGGATTGCAATGCTCTCGCGTCTATTCTGCTTCGCGTTTGCGGCGGCGATGCGGGCAACGATGCATGCGACTTGCGCAGCTTCGCTTGCCGCGCCGCCGGCGAATAGCGGGTGGATCTCGACCGCGTCGCCTTCGAGGCGCGCATGCACCGCGCGGGATTCGGTGTAGGCCACCGCGCCCGAGGCGATGTCCTCGGATTCGGGCATCACCAGCCGGAACGCCTGGTTCACCCAGTCGACAATGCCCTCCTGCGAACGAAAATTGGCCGACAGTTCCAGCGGTTCGAGTCGGACGTTGCCTATGCCCTCTGCGCGCGCTTTCAGAAACAGACCGACCTCGGCCTCGCGAAACCTGTAGATCGACTGCATCGGATCGCCGACCGCAAACAGCGTGCGGCCGTCCTCGGGCATCCAGCCGGCGGTGAGCCGCGCCAGCAGCTCGAACTGGCTGATCGAAGTGTCCTGGAATTCATCGATTAAAAGGTGCCGGATCTGGTAATCGAGCCTGAGCGCGAGATCCGTTGGCCCCTCGGCGTCCTCGAGCGCAAGCAAAGCGCGCTGCGACACTTCGGTAAAATCGACCTCTCCGCGCGCCTGGAACACGAGTTTCAGTTGCGCCACTGCGCGCTTCAGCAGCTCGGTGATCGCCTCGAGCACCTGCCATTGCGCGTCGCTGTAGCCAGGTGCAGGAAGCCTGCGGCTGTCGGCGAGCGCTGCGCGCAACGGCTCGCTCGCGCCGAGCTCGGCGATCAACGCCAGCGCGCGCTGCTTCGCCGCCGCATGCGCCGCCCCGGCGGGAAAGCCGTCATTCTTCGTCAGGCTTTTGCGCCACTCGTCCTTTTTGGTCAGGAGCAGGTCCGCGAGCGCGGCCCAGCCTGCCGCATCGTCGCCGCCGGGAAGCGACGCGAGCGGCGCCTGCCCGAGGTTCGCGCGCGCGATGTTGGCGAGCGCGAGCAGCTCGCCGCGCACAGCCGCGGGCAGCCCCGCGTGCACGCGCGCGAGCACCGCGCGCCGCTCCGCAACGAGCGCGCCCTCGAGCTCGGCGCGCTCGTTCGCCACATGGCGCAGCCAGTGGTCGCGCCGGCGCAGCATTTCGACCAGCAGTTCCTCGACGCGCGCCACGTTGTTGTCGAGGTGCACCAGCAGCCGCTCGACATAATCGGCGGCCGGGTCTTTGGCTTCGATCAACTCGACCGTCGCGCGCGCGGCCTCTGCATAGAGCGCGCCGGCGTCCTCGATGCTCTCGGGCTGCGAGCCGAATTTCGACAGCATCGGCATCTGCCGCGTCAGCGCCGCGCACAGCGAATCGATGGTCTGGATGCGCAGCCGCGCCGGGCTGTCGGTGATGCGCCAGCCGCGCGCGCTGTCGCGCGCCATCGCCGCGCGCACGAGTTCCTGCGTGCGGCGCTCGTGATCGGACGCAAGCAACCTGCCCGCGGCCACGTTCGCAAACGCGTGCAGCACGCGCTCGCGCATTTCGGCTGCGGCTTTGCGCGTGAACGTGATGGCGATGATTTCCTCGGGCTCGTTCACGGTCGCCAAGAGGCCGAGGTAGCGCTGGATCAAGAGCTCGGTCTTGCCCGAGCCGGCCGGCGCCTGCACGATGAACGAGCGCTGTGGCGCGAGCGCCTGTTCGCGCGCGTGGAGGTCGGGGATGGGAAGGACGTCAGGCATGGGACGGCTGCGGGTTTTCATACAAGATCGCCGAACGACCATTGCGCGCTCCGCGCGCCAACCGTGTTTTCCGTACGGATGAAAAAGCCATCCGTACGGAAAACACGGTTATGGATAACCCCGAAGACACTTTGGGGGTTTTCATCAAGATCGCCGATTGTGTGCGGACGGGTTCATCGTCCGCGCACAATCGGTGATCCGCGCGGACGGGACGCCGGCCGCGCAAGTTCTGGCGACGCATTTCAGCTTTCATCGTCACCCTCCTGATCCGCATCGACCATGCCCAGCCGTTCGTGAATTCGGCATAAGGGCTGCAAATCGCAGTTGCGGCAGGTCGTGCGCGGATCTTTCGGCTGCACCGCGGCCTCGCCGGCGGCGAACCCGGTCGCGAGCCGCGCGAGCACGCGGCGCCATTCGCCAAGCTGCGCGTCCCAGCCGAGATCGGGCAGCGATTTTCTAACCGGCAGCAGCGTCTCCTCCGCAGCCAGCGCGGCGAACTTCATGTCGCCTGCCTTCACCTGCGCGAATGCGATCGCGACCGCGCCGGGCTCGGTCGCAACCAGATACAGCGGCAGCTGCGGCTCGTCCGGCCGCTCGCCCAACCACGCGCTCGCAGGCGCGGCGGTGGACTTGTAGTCGATGACGATGCGCCGGCCGTCTTCGAGCTCGTCCACGCGATCGAGCTTGCCGCGCAGCTTGAGCGGGCCGATGACGATGTTGCGCTTGTCCTCGACCGCGGCGACACTGAAGTCGTCGCCGCGCGCCTCGCGTTCCATTTCCAGCCACGCGCGCGCGAGGCGCACGAGCCGCGCTTTCTCGACTTCGGCGAAACGCCCGGCGAGCGTAGCCGGACGGTCGCGCTTCACGCGCGTCACCGCTTCGTTCGCCGAGCGCGCGAGCAGCGCTTCGAGTTCGGCGTCGCCGATCGCATCCAGATTGGTTTTGGTCTTGAGTTGGCCCCAGGCGCTCGCGAGCACGCGATGCACGAGGGTGCCGCGCTCCATCGCATCGAGCCCTGCGTGCGGCGCCTCGGGAGACCTCGCTTCGAGGCGGTGCCGCGCGAACGCGCGGAACGGGCAGGCCGACTGGTCGGTGATCACCGCCGTGCCGCCTGAGAGCGCTGCGCCCGCGCTGAGCGCTGGGGCTGCGGCGTCCTCGATCGCCTCGATGATTGCGGCGGCATGGATCAAATCGCGATGGCGCGCATACGCGGGCAGTGCCAGCTCGCCTTCTGGCAGATCGCGCAAGAGCGGGCTCGGCAGGAGCTTCCTCTCGCCTTCGGCCCCGGCAGAGGACAGCACCACCTCGCCCGCGGCGCCGAGCCAGCCGCGCGTGATCGCGGCATCGAGCGCGAGCGTGGCTTCGATCGAGGCTTCGGGAACCCGCGCCTTCCTTTGCGCTTCCAGCGGCAGGAAGGGATTGGGCCGCGGATGGATCGGCCAGGCATCGTCCGTGAGTCCCATGACCCACAGATGGTCGAAAGCGATGCCGGCGGATTCGAGCACGCCGAGGATCTGCACCGGCGCCTGCGGCGCCTCGGGCTGGAACAGCGTCTGCGCCGCGAGGCGCTTCACGCGCATTAGCGCCTCGCCATAGCCCATTTTCGCGTGCACGCGGTCGAGCAGCGCGAAGCCGGCGACGACTTCGTGCCATTTCTTCAGCGTTTGGTACTCGGCCGAATCGAGGCTGCGGCCCTTGTCGGGAAAGCCCATGAGTTTCAGCGCCTCGGTGATGGCCTTCGCCCACGCCGAGGGCGCGCGCGCGGCGAAGAGGTCGGACTTGCGGAACTCAGCCAGCCTGCGCAGGCGCTGCGCCAGCTCGGGCGCGTGCGCGCCGGCGTCGGCGGCATCGATGGTGTCGAGCAAGCGATCGAGCGTGATCGAAGGTTCGGCGCGGCGGCGCAATTCGAGATCGAGCCGCGCGCGGCCCGCGGCCTCGGCTTCGCCCGCCGCGATGAAAGGCGAGCGCAGCAGCAGGCTCGCGCGCCCGAATTCAATTTCGCGCCCGGCGAGTTCGAGGATCAGGCAGGCCGCCTGCGCGAGCGGATAGCTCGTGAGCGCGGCGCCGAGCGATACGTTGAACGGCAACGCACCGGCGCCCGCGCCCGGCAGGATCGAAGCGGGCGCCATCACCGTGCGGAACGTACGCATGAGCGCCTTGCGCTGCTTCGCGAGGTCGGGTACGACGATGCCGATGCTCGAGCGCGGGTCGGCCTCGAGCCGCGCGCGCGCCCAGGCCGCGGCACGGCCGATTTCGTCGCGCGCATCGACGCAGGCGAGGCGCAGCACGCTCGCCTCGCGCCGTTCCTGCGCCGAGACGAAGACTTCCGTTCCCGCCGCGCGCAGCGCGTCGAACAAGGCGCGCTGCTGCGGCGTCATGATGTCGAAGCCGTAGAGCACGAGCCATTTCGGCTTGCGCAGCGCAGCGCCGTTCAGGTGCGCGGCGATGAGATCGGGCAGCAAGGCGCTGTCGGTATGCCGCTCGCGTTCGCAGCGCAGCGAATACTGCGCGCACCAGTCGCGAAACGCGCTCGCATCCTCGTTCAACTCGCCCGAACGCACGCTGTCGAGCAGCCTCCACGCATGCGCAGTCTTCCATGCATCGGCCGCGAGCGCCGCGGTCTCGGGGATCGCGAGCAGCGCGTCGCCCGCGACCGAACGCCGGATGATGTCTTCCCACAAGGCGTGCTCCTGCGCCGGCGTGAGCAGGATGGGCAGTTCGGATGCGTGTTCGGAATACAGCGCGTCTTCATAACAGCGCCCGACAAAGGCGGCGTAAGGCAGGATGTCGGCCGATTCCCAGGCGCTGCCGCCCTGCGCCGCCTGCGCCGCGTCGAATTCGCGCGCCAGCGCCTGCGCCAGCCGCTGGTTGGGCGTGAGCACGGTGACGCCGCCCGCGAGCCCCTCGGCGAGATGCGTAATTAACTGAGCCTTGGAGAGGGTTGCGATGACTGCGCCGGGCATGGTGCCGTATGATAATCCACCGCCTGCGCACGCGTTCAGCGCGGAGGCAATTCGGCGCCGCTTGACCCGATTCGATTAGCCGGGCGCGGCGTCCCGGGTTTCTCTCGCCCGGCTATTACCTCTACTATTACCCCCATTCAAGGGTAATTACCCTTTCTTCTTCCATTGCGCCCCCGGGCCGCGTCCCTCGCAGACCAAAACGCCTTCCCCCTGCTGTTCGCGCAGCACGCGCCGCACCATATCGCGGCTCACCCCGGGGCACGATTGTTCCAGCGCGCTGATCGCAAATCCTTTGCCGGGCATCGCCGTCAATCGCGCGATGCTCGCCAGCACCAGCTCCCGCTTTGAACCGCGCGGCGCGCTGATTTGACCTACCCGCTCCTCGAACTCCCGGTAAGCGGATTTGAAAATGGACAGCACGTAGTTGATGAAAGGCCAGGGATCGTGCTTGCCCTCGTGCCAACCCTGCGAGCTTTGCTCCAATGTCTCGTAGTAACGGTCTTTGTTCTGCTCCACCAGCCGTTCCAGGCTGATATAGCGGCCCACCTCGTAACCCAGCCGATAGCTTTGCAACAGCCACAACAGCCTGGACACTCGCCCGTTGCCATCGCGGAAAGGATGGATACAAAGAAAATCCAGATTGAACGCGGCCAGCAATATCACCGGCGGCGCCCAGCGCTGCTCGATGCCGGACTCCCAGTCGGATACCAGCGCGGACATATAGCGTAAGGTGTTCGCCGCCGGCACCGTCTTGAATCGCACGCGCTCGCCGCCGTCGGCATAACGCTCGATGATGTCGCCATCCTTCGCCTTGTACCTGCCTGCGTCCCATATCTGCCCGCGTGCAGTGGCATGCAGTTGTTTGATGGTTGCTTCGGTTATCGCTATGCCATCGGCCTGGCCGTGAATCCATGCCAATGCATCCCGATAGCCGCGCACCTCTTCCTCGTCGCGATCACGGAACAGCGGCTTGGGCGCGACCAGCAGTTCGCGAATGCGCGATGCTTCAATCGCCACGCCTTCAATACGGTTGGACGACACGGCGCTTTCGATCAAGGCATGCTCGCGCAACACCTTCAGCCGTTGCGGCGACTGCCGGGTGTAAAGCTCCTGCTTGCCGCGAAACTCGCCCAGGTCCGACAGATACCACGCGGTGGTGGCCGGAACCTGCAACTGCCCGGACGCAAACAGCCTTAGCGTATGCATGCGATGATCACCTTGTTCCTATCGCCGGATCGCTCCAAATCTGATCGAAGAGCGAAAGATAGGTACCTGTCGTGCGTTGCTCGTCCATGCGATGGGGGCTAAATGGGGTCAAAGGCGAAATGTTCTTGATGATTCCCGATGCGGTCCGTCGTGTTCTCATTCGAGGTCTCGGGTCTCTGTCACTGGCGAATCCAGAAACTCGATAAGCAGCGTATCGGTGTCAGCGAAGTAACGGACTTTCATGGCGTAAACGCTCTGTCAAAGAAAGCGTTACGTACCGTCTCACCATCAGGCAAGATAACCACGCGCAGAAACCGGTTCTCCGTTTCCGGCACCTGAACCCAACGCCGGATACGGCTGTCAGACCGTACCGTTTCCCGAATGGTGCCCGGATGGCCCTCTCGATCCATTCGTCTCGGATGATCGCCCGATCCGGCCGTTGGCGGATTGCCTCAAAGTAGCGCGTAACGTTCACGACATCAGCGTATCAGATTTCGATTTCGCCGGCTGAAATTGCGGCATGACGTCATGGTGAACAGCGCGCTGAGGTGACCAATGATGTCCGTCAAATACATTTCGTCTCTAACCCTTTCTGTACCCCTAGCCATTTCGGCTTGCGCAGCGCAGCGCCGCTCAACTGCGCGGCGATGAGATCGGGCAGCAAGGCGGCGTCCGTATGCCGCTCGCGTTCGCAGCGCAGCGAATAGGCCGCGCACCAGTCGCGAAACGCCGTCGCATCCTCGTTCAACTCGCCCGAACGCACGCTGTCTAGCAGCCTCCACGCATGCGCAGTCTTCCACGCATCGGCCGCGAGCGCCGCGGTCTCGGGGATCGCGAGCAGCGCGTCGCCCGCGTCCGAACGCCGGATGATGTCTTCCCACAAGGCGTGCTCCTGCGCCGGCGTGAGCAGGATGGGCAAACCGGACCCGATTTCCGAGTACAGCGGATCTTCATAACAGCGCCCGACAAAGGCGGCGTAAGACAGGATGTCGGCCGATTCCCAGGCGCTGCAGTCCTGCGCGGCTTGCGCCGCGTCGAATTCGCGCGCGAGCGCCTGCGCCAGTCGCTGGTTGGGCGTGAGAACGGTGACGCCGCCGGCGAGCCCCTCGGCGAGATGCGTAAATAACTGGGCCTTGGAGAGCGTTGCGATGGCTGCGCCGGGCATGGTGCCGTATGATAATCCACCGCCTGCGCACGCGTTCAGCGCGGAGGCAATTCGGCGGCGCGTGACCCGATTCGATTAGCCGGGCGCGGGCAAGAACCGTCAATGACGAAGGGAAACGATTGCACCCGCAAACGTCGGGACTTCGCTACCTAGCGGACCTTCGGTGGGATTGAAGGACCGTCGCTTGCTCGGCCGAAGCTGCCGTTGGCTCTGCTCACCGAGAACGGCTGCTGCAGATTAATAACCGGCCATTGCCGACAATTGGGAATGATATTCTTCGATGCGTTTGAACTTCGGCATTGGTACCCCCTCATTAGGCTTGTTTCGGCGCGTTGAGTTCGGTGCATGACTGAATCTAAAACCACCGGGTCACTTGTACTTGTCTCCCGCCGCGCCGCATAGCTCGATACACCGCGCGATCCACGGTTCATACCAGAACCACGTCTTTTCCACCTGAACGCCATAGCCCTTCGCCGGGTCTTTGGCGTTGTTACTCTTCCACATGGTCGAATGATCGTGGTGAACCCGGAACTTCTGGAATCCAGCCTTACGCACTTCTTCAACAACGCGACTTGCGCTGAACTTCGGTCGCTCGACCTCCTTCTTGACCCAGAATTCCTTATCGATGGTTTTCGCCAGTTCAGAGTCCGGATCGATGAACTCGACGACGCGGTCGGCCTGTCCCGGCCGATTGACCAGTTTTTTCTTGAACAGCAAACGATACGAATAATGCGGGCTGTTGTATTCGTCGTGCGTGAGGGCCGAATCAAACTCCGCCACATATGCGCGCAGTCTCTCGGGGATCGCGATTTCCGGCCTCTGCCCCGCTAGCTGCTCATGCGTTAATTCCGAGAACTGGATGCTGTATGTCAGGTAGCTATCCAACCCGAACCGCACGCCGAAAAGCTTTTTCAGATATTCGTTATAGTTGAGCGCGCACGCCTGATAGCGTCCGCTCAGATACGCATCCAGCGAGCGCGTCATCTGGTGCTCGATCTCATGGCGCAGGCCGATCAGGAATTTCAGATTGTTCGCCGTGTCCTTGTCGACCGGGCAGTCCTTATCGTTGAGGCAACGCTCGAGCTCCCAGTATTTGTAAGCGCCTCGCTTCGTGCGATCGAATTTACGCCGCTTACCGACCATCTCGAAGTATCGATACTCAATCCCTTTGCGACGACAGTGCGCGTGCAGGAGGTAGGTCCACGCAATAGTCATCAAAACGATGAAGGTTTCGGACTTGAACGACACATGCGGATCGTTGAAAACGCGAACACCACACAGCGCCGCCTCACGTGATTTGGCGATGAGCTCGAGCGCGAGTGACCCAATGGAACGCTGCCGCTTTGCCATTCTTCGCCCAGATCCCCAGATTAGTTATGACTGCGGCGGTAGGAGCGAGTCGTTTTCTGGGTAAAAGCCACGGCGATCCTTCCCATCAGGTCCCGTGAATTCAATAGGCTTCAGAGCAGCGGCGACCTGTTGGTTTAGAACTTCCTCATTTTCCAGCACAACGATTTGTCCCGGCCCTGACCATTGCGATAGCCATAGGTAGAAATTGTCCCGTACGGTTGCCAGCGATAAATCGTTCGCCTCGCGCCCGCTCGGATCTGCGTATGCTTTCAGGGGCGAGTCGATTACAAGAAACCCGATATGCGGGCGACCGTGTGAAAGCGAGTTCTTAAGTATGGCAACGTGCATTGCCGCCAATGACACCGCGCGACGACCCGCGCCATAGCTCAGCCGCGCACGGCCATTTATCTTTAGGTCGCATTCTTCCAAATCCAGCTCGACAGACGTTATATCTTTGAAGCCCCACGCTACCAATAACTCGCGCGCGATGGCGCCAACCTCCCGTGCCGGATCGATAGCAGCACGCGCAATGGGCGAGGCCTTGGTGCCTCTGGTTTGCTTCAATCTCTCGATTTCAGCGCGCAGGCGCTCTATGTCCTCGAATAAGTTGAGTTGCGAGGACAAATCGCTGCGGCGCACGGCAAGTTCCTTCGGGTCGCTACTAAACTCAACCCTGAGCCCCGTGAGCGCTTGGCGCTCACGCCCCTCCAGCTGATCTAGAATGCCCCGTGCCTGTTGTACCGCAGATGAACTTTCTGCCACACGTTCGGCCTCGCGCGCGCGCGCCTCACGCAGCCCGACCCGCAATGCTCGAATTTTGGTTGCCTCGGCCTGAATGGCCACCCGGTAATTCGCTGGAGCGCTCGGCTTTAGGTCGGCAGCTGATACTTGCTGTTCAACCGGCGTCGCGCAGAGCGGGCAAGGAACGGTCCGGAGCGCCTGGAAATACGCCATGCCTTCATTGGCCGCATCCAGACGGTCCAGATCGCTTTTGTATTTCTCATCAAGCATGTCGAACCGGCTGACCATTGCTTGTGACTGAGAACGCAGGCGCTCGAATTTCCGGAGGTCGCTGGTTTTATCCGAAATCTCCTCGCGCAGATCGCGCAATTGCCGCGCCCTGGCGTTGTACTGCCGTGTAATCTCTGCGAGCGTCTCGTCAACCTTCTCAAGCGCGTCGACGACCTCGGCTTTGGTCAATTCCGGCGGAAGACCGGAGCTCGCATGCTTAATGGCGCTTTCGGCCGCGAATATCTGCCCAGAAATCGAGTCTTTTTCAGACTTCGTTTTTGCGAGGACCACCGCGGCGTCATCCATGCCCGTCAAGAATACATAGAAAGCGGCGGCGCGTTGCGTCCGGTCGACGTTGCTTGCAACACCTATCGTCGGGTGATCACTGATGACGTCCGTTTGTGATATCAGGAACCAGTGGCGGAGGTCCCCGCCCGTGACGTTGCCCTTTCTGCTTTTGGATCGAAGTATCTGTTTACCGGCGGCGCCTGCGAGGCCGACCAGAAACTCCCCTACATCCTGCTCGATTACCTCCGGAGCGCCGTCAGGCTTTAGCTTCCGTATTTGAACGCTGCCGCCCGCAAGGCCTTTGGTGATTGAATAATCCGATCCCTCATGCGTGAACTCGAGAGTAAGGGTTTCGTAACCCTGGTTTTCTGGGAATGGCTTAATCGCCTTTTCCCCTCCCAAGAGGTACGCAAGACACTCGCGGATGTGCGATTTACCGGTGTCGCTCGGACCGCGAATCAGGCATTTATGCTGGTCGAATACAATCTCAGCGTTCCTTTTTCCGGAGCCAGTAGAAACGAGCCTTTTAAGCTGGATAGCCACTAGAGCAGGCTTCCTTGTCCCGAAAAGCTTTCAAGCTCCGCGCCCCATCGGTGCCCTAGGTCGCTGAATTGCGTCGTTAACGCAAGCGAGTCCTCTTCCCCAAACGTATCCGCCGCCCACTGGCACCGCTGGGCCAGCATCTGAAAATAGCGTGAACAAAGCGAGCCGACCAACGCTGGTGCCATTGGTCCGGCGCAATAAACGATACCGGTTTCATCGACCTTCGCATCCACGAGGCCGCGAGTACTCATGAGATAGAGACCCTGTTCGATCAACGACCGCCGGCCGAGAAGCTCTCCGCCTCGTAATGGACCAGGCGTGTGCAGGCTGGGAGGACCATCGATATCGCCGGAATAAACAATCGCATAATCCAGCAATACTAGTTTCTGAAGATCCGCGCCGAGCGGTCGAAGTGCGCTTAGCAGGTAGACCATTCTCAGGCCCAACTCGAACGGCGTATTGAACACGCCCTGCGCTGCAGGTCGCTTTCTCATTTGACCCACGCGAACTGTTTCTCATTCACGAGATGGTGGCACGTGCCGTTCAGATCGCCGCCGCGCATGCTGGCGTGCAGCGTGCTTTCGACTAGTGGCACCGCCGGCAAACGATTGCATACCGCGTCATACCGCTCGAAGCCGGTCTTGTGATTAGGATGATGAACCGCCGAACGAATGCCTGCATAAATCATTTTGAGCAGCCGCTCGAAGTCCTCCGGAAAGATATCCCGGCTGAACCGCTTAAGTCCCTCGGCGCAATAGAATTCTGACCTGCAAGCTTCGAAGTGCTCACCGAACGGCGACGACGCCAGGACTTCTGCCAGTGTGAGCGGCTGACCTTGCGACTCCGAATACATACGCACCAGTTCGGCGACATACACCTCTTCTTCGGTGCTCGGCGCATCGGGCACTTTGGGATCGTCGCCACGCTTCGGCGTGATCTTGAAGCGTTTGAAATGCTCGATCTGGTCCGTTGCGTGAATATCGATCAGATCCTTGGACAGATATTCTTTGATACGGCTGAAGTCGAAGGCAGTGACGTACGCCTTAACGGCGGGCGTCAGCAGGCGACGTTTAAGCCCCGCCTTACCCGCCTTCCAATCTTCCAGAAAACGTTTCTTCAGCTCGTCCGGCTTTTCGAGCAGGTCGTGCAGGTCGGGGCCGGTATTGAGCGGCGCGCAGATGAAATACGTGCGCGGCATCGGGTATGTTTCCTTGTTGAGGTGCAGGAGCACCTTCGCGAGATCGGGGAACAATTCGGCCGGAGAAAGCACGTTTCGGTAACGCTTGGCTTGGTAGAGGTCCCACTCATTTTCTGCCAACCTTTCCGTATAACGAGCCTCGATATCCCTGCCGCCGTCGCCCGCACCGCCGAGTCGCTTCACGCGCACATACATCTTGCCGCCCGGCCCTGTCATCACGCGGCAGCAGGTCTCGATGAATTCTTCCCACTCTGTGGGCGTGAACTGCGTGATCTGGACGGATGGAGGAAAGGAGCCGGATTCGATTACGAACCGGTTTTTGCGCGGACCAGGTGAAGGCTTTCCCCCCAAAATCTTCCCCAGATGAGAATTTGCAATTCGGATTATGGCATAGCTAGAAACAAGCACATGAAGTCCGTGGGTTGCGAGCGAATCGGGATAGCCGTCAGCCCGCGCGACTGCCAGAGATAGTCGCGCGTGGGACGCCGAATGGCCTACCAGTAGCGCGAATTGGAAAAGGGGCGTTAATTTCGCCTGTATGTGGCCCACATATTTGCGCCAGCCTGACTAGAGAGACGCATTTCTTTCTCTGGAGAGTTACCGTTCGCCGCTTGCGTGCAACGACCGGCAACTGATCCACATCGGTCATCTCTGCCGCAGTGAGGCACAGACAGCATTGGCCGATATGCTGCCGATCCCTTTGATTTTTCGAAACGCTGAAAGTCGGCCAAAGCGGTCACCCGGCTGGCGCACCCTCTTGATCAGGACGATAACGGTATGACACGCACGATCGAACGTGTATTCGGCGCTGAGAGACTGGATGGGCGTGTGTGATGCAAAGCTCAATGTCGCGTAACATTCAGAATCGGACTCATCGTGCCCTTACCGTTCAATAGGGCCCCGCACATTGCCGCTTGTCTTCAGCGGCGCCGCATTGCACGAGCTTGCGAATTGCGCTAGATTGGCCTGTAGTCGCTGATAAAAACTAGCAAAGCAAAAAGCGTAGTTTGCTCCGTATTGCAGCCTTTCCCTGTGAGGAACCGGCTGAAATAAACATCCTAAAAGCAACCAAGAACGTGCAGGGGGTGCGTCGCTGGTGAAGAGGAAATCGGCCGTTGTCGCTGCGTTTACACCGGAAGCGATACTCAAGCGGAAAATTCGCGCTCATCTGCGCAAGTTGGGTTTTGACAAGGGGCCTGGCGGAACGCTCGTTCCGCCTTCCACCTCAAAGGAATCGGTGCGTGCGCTGCATTATGAGCAACGTAGGGCGGGCCTGAAGCAGCAGCGGAAGTTCGTGGAGCGTGTGTTGCCGGAGCTGCAACATCACTTCGCAGAAGGCGGCGAGGTTGACCCGAGCAGGGTCGAGCCGGTGCTCGAATTGATCAAGGCCGAGACTTGGCAGTCGGATCTCTTTCGACTGGCGAGCCTATCCTGGTCGGTGCCCGTGTCGGCCGGCTATGGCCGGCGCCTCCGCTATCTCGTCTGGGACAAGAGCAACGGCAAGCTCATCGGCATCATCGCGCTCGGCGATCCGGTTTTCAATCTGAAAGCACGCGACGAACTAGTTGGCTGGAGCACAAAGGACCGCGAAAAGCGCCTCGTCAACGTTCTCGACGCGTATGTTCTAGGCGCGGTTCCCCCATACAACATGCTTCTGGGAGGCAAGCTCATCTCTTGCCTCGTGCGTTCGTGCGAAGTGCGCGATGATTTTGCCCGCAAGTACGCCGGAACGCGGGGTGTGATATCGCGCAAGAAGAAGGGCGCTCAACTCGCTATCGTGACCACGAGTTCTTCGCTGGGGCGCTCGTCGGTTTACAATCGGCTCAAGCTCGGCCAAGAAACGTATATGCGTTCGATCGGCTTCACGCAAGGTTGGGGCCACTTCCACATCCCCGACACTCTGTTTGCCGAACTCCGCGCTTTCCTGCGCAAGCGAAAGCATAAGTACGTCGACGGGCACCAGTTCGGCAAAGGACCGAACTGGCGCTTGCGAACGATCCGTGCCGCCTTCGATGCGTTAGGCTTCAAGGCTGACCTTCTCCGACATGGCATTGGACGCGAGGTTTTTGTTTGTGAGGTCGCGCGCAACGCGTGCAAGATTTTGCGCGGCGAAGCTGTCAAGGCGAATTACCGCGGGCTGAAAACAGTTTCCGAAATCGGCGAGTTTGCACGCGCACGCTGGATAATGCCTCGCGCCGAGCGCCGACCTGACTACAAGAGCTGGGAGCGAGGGCAAATCCGGAGTCTGGTCCTCGCAACGCGCGTGCGCGAGGAAGCGCAGTCGTCGCAGTCAACCGCCTTCCAGACGAGGGGTGCTACGAAAGCGAGTGCCTAAATGCTCTACGCTGAGATACGCAGGACCGGCAAGATTATTCCTTCGGCGAGAGCCTCGCGCTACGGCGAGTATCGTTGCCCGACCTGCAGAGCAGAGGTTTTTCTAAAAGCCGGGCCGATTTACGTTGCTCATTTCGCGCATATGCCCGGTCGGGGCAGGCCCGCATGTGAGGACTACCACCCGCCCGAACACTTGCGACGTCAGTGGGAAACGCCGTCACCGCAACCGTCCCCGCAAAAGATCGAAGGGCTACTCCTCGGCATCGAGCTTGAGCCCGATCACGATACCCGCCACGGCCTGAGGCGATGGGGCCTCCGGCTCACCGTTCCCAGATCATACGATTCTCATGGGCAAATCAGGATGGACTTGGGCGGCGGTGACGCAAGGCACATCTGGCTTACCAATCTTTTGGATGGCCCACAGACCTATCGCGTCGACCCGACCGCTCTCGAGTTCGGCGCAGCCTGGGTCAGCTACGAGGTTCGCCCCGAGTATCGCGAAGCCGTCGAACACCGGATCGCCGGACTGAATTCTGTCGGCGTAACAGTCTTTGCCGCGGCGCCCCAGAAGCTCAAGCCGCGGTGCAGCGCCCTTCGATGGGGCGATAGCTATTACTTCGTGTGGCGCACTGACAGCTCCATGGAATTTCCATCAAGCCTGCTTTGCCATGCTTTGGCGGACAATCGAGGCTGGTCGTGTTGCCTGCTCGCATTGCCGGACAACGCAGACCCAGATGTGGCGGCGTGGCTAGAAGAAACCTGCGATCTACAGGTCGTTCCAGCAGGGCGCGAATGGGCCTTGGTCTATCCACCGCCTTATGGCGTGGACGACGACGGGAATGTGCATGTTCATTCTGCCGCCTCGCTGCTACTTGCCATCAAACCTGTCGATAACGCGGGCGAAATTACCTGCATTTCTGGACAGCAGTCCGAGTCGCTTCAGTTGTGGGGCGCGCGGCGGCATGTTTTGGAAATTGACGTCGAGCAGCAGACGCCACCGCGACCCATACACCTCACATGGGACGAGATGCCGCTTAATTCGCTCGTAGGTCAGGACTACCCCGAACCAGCGATGGTCCCCGCCGTTCTAGTTGAGTTTGGACTCGGCCCGCACAAGACGCATCTATCTCTGCATCGCGCAAGCTGCCATGCCCGCCTGATGCGTGTGCGCACGACGGAGGAAACGATTTCATGTCTCCGCGCCGATCCCCGCTTACGCGGGAAGCTGCTGTCTCGACGGATCGGCCAGTTCGATTGGCAAAGCGAAGAATTGAGTCTTCCGCAGCCCAGTGCGCTTACGCTGGCTGGCCAGACCTCTCTCGCGCCCGCACAGGTTGCGCGTCTCAATGCGGTTCTGAAAGACCGCTCGCTCGATGTGATGGTTGACTTTGGTCCCTATGGCACATTCCTTGCGAATGCCTCGGCGAAGGTTGAGATCGCCCGGCCGCACGTGCGGATAGCCCCGCGGCTGCGTCGGCGAATTGAATGGCTATGCAAAGCCGCACGTGCCTTTGTCGATGCCAAGTGCCGGCCGATACATATGATCGACGATGGCGCGCTCCTTCGCCATCTCGCGGCTCTCAAGACTCCAGTCTCGTTGACCGCCAACCGGCGCGCGGTTGAGCGCGACCTGCGCCGAATCGAAAGCGGCCTGCCTATATGACCGGCCACCTGACACCCGGCCCCGATGCCAGGGCGCGCATCCAGCAAGTCGGCCAAAAGGAGCTACAGGCCTTCTTCGACGAAGTCCCGGTGCCTGCCATGCGTTCGATGGTTCCTTACCTGCCGCGCGTGGACGGATTCCGTCGTGGAAGCCCGGCTGGCATCATCAAGCAAAAGGAAGCATTGGCGCGGCAGCTAAGTCGTCCTGCCGCCAATGAGTACGGTTTCAGGGCGCTCTATATGATGTGGCGCGCGTGGATTGATGAAACCCAGCCAAACGCGCCGCTGATCCAGAATCTCATCGATGAACTTGAAGAAGCCGCCGACAACGCGGATGGCCAGGATGCATGCGGGCTTGTCATCGAGGAACACACCAATTCACTTCTACAAAAGCTTAAGGAGGAATCGGAACAAAACCGTTCCACCCGCGAAGGCATGGAGCGACTCTACACCTTCAGCCCCCTACCTGAGACCACAGCGGCTCGCGGCATCATCGCGGCGGCGAAGCTAGCCGCCGATGTCGAGCGTGACGCCACCTATCGCAATCTGCCGTCGCGGCTTGATCAGGACGAACGAGCGATTCAATCTATCAGGTCCGAACTTGGAGTCCTTGCGGATCGTGTTGCGGCCAATGCAGATGAATCCGCCAAAGCTCTTCGCGACTTGCCGGGCCTCCGGGATGCCGTCAGCGAGGCCCGGAAGTTCGCCGACGCTACGCGCGCCATGGTCAAGGAACATGCGAACAACAGGTCCGCGCATGACCGGGGCGACAATGGCCGAGCGGCCGCCGAAGCGCGCGTCAAAGCAATCGCTGATGACCTCGGCGCGCTGCGCGAGTCGGTCGGCGACTTGGCCTCAAACTTCGACGGACTCAATCACGTTGCGTTAGCCGTTCGAAAGCTTGACGAGACGCAGGCCCAATTAACCCAGGAACAGGAGCAGCACGCAAGCCGACTTGATCAAGTTGCAGCAGCGCTCGAACAAACCAGGGGCGATGTAGACGCACTTCTTGAAGATCGAACGCAAGCGGACCGGATCGCGCCCCTTGCCGAGCAAATGGCCGATCTTGCGCGGCGCGTCGATATCGTTGTGGCGCGGCCCCATCCCCCCGATCAGACTAAAGAACTAGCCCGGCATCCCGTGAGCGTCAGCAGCGCGCTTCACTGCGCTCCACTTCCCACGGCCGGAAATGCTGCGGCAATTGCCTCTCATGGCGGCCTTGCCACCGCCTTCGCCGACGCGCTGCTGCCGCTTGGCATGCGTAAGAGCGGAGCGCAGCTCCTCGCGGCGGAGTGCGCAGCCGCCGTCGCCGCCCGGCAAGCAGTCTTTCTGCAGGGGGCCTTCGCATCGCGCGTCGCTCGCGCGCTTGCTGCGGTGACCGGCGGAACCGCAAGCGCACGGCTGGCGATGCCGGTTGGTCTGCAGGACGGCGAGCCATTCCGCCTCGCGATCGAGGAAGCTTTTTCCTCGCTCAACGAGCGCGTGGGCGGACTGGCTATCGAGGGTTTCAATCTTGCGCCTCTCGACGTAACACGAGAAATCATTGCAGATTGCGTTAGTCCCGCTATGCCGCTCAACGGGCCCTATCGCCGGATTGCGGTGTTCGCCGCGCTATCGCGGGGCGTCGCCGCGCTCGGCTTGGAGCCGGAAGCGTTAGAACTTGGGCCGGTATTTGATCTGGACTATCTCGAATGGCGGAGCAATCCCGCTGAGGCCTCGCCGCCTAAGCCAAGCTTTCTTGCTGCCAAGACGGACCAGGCGTTACTCGCGCAAGTGGCTAGTGTGAGCCCAAATACGGAGGAAGCCGTCCGCCTCGCGCGGGCCCTCGCGACGAAACGAAATCCAGCGGTCGAACGGACCGTCACGCGCGCGTACCGGGCTCTCCACCTGGTTCGTTCGGATAATAAGACCATCACGCCGCTGCACTCGTTATTTTTCGGATGGCTCCTGCCCTATTGGCGCGCGCTAGGCCTCTCCCGAGAGCAGGTTGATTCTGAGTTTGACGGGGGCATGGTCCACGGAGCGCCTGAGGACGGTCGCCTTACGGCCATGTTCGCGACCGAGTTCCCGGATACCGCGAAGGATGATTCGCCGTGATAGGGATCACGCAACGCAGGATCGCAGATGTGGAGGCCAGCCTGTGCCGCGAATGGCACGGCGTACGCGACCCAGCGGCGCTCGCCAGCACCCTTGCCGCTGAGCACATGCGCTCCCTCATCTATGGCGCCACGGTGACCCACCTACGAGCAGGCGTGGCCCCCAGCATTCACACAGGGCGACTACTGGCCAGCGCGCGCCGGGCCGTCGGTCTTGTCTGGCCGCAATACGCACATCGTCCACCAGCGCCCGACATCTGCGCGGTGACCCTCGACCAAATGGGGACCGTCGGCGACGCGGTCGATGCCGGCTCAGGGCAATGGCTCGCAACTCCGCTTCGCCTCGTGGCTCCCGAGGATGGTTCGCGCCACCTGCTTGTGGGTGCGGCTCCCGCCCAGGCAGCCCATCGCACGCTAGGCGTGCCGCCGACTTGCGCCGGCACATCGCGGTTCGTCGGTGCGGCCGTATTCAAGCAGAAAGGTAACGATGATCTCGTGGTCTCCATGGATACCTGGCTTGGGCATCAGAAACCACTTGCAGCATGGACCGCGCATCTGCTCGCCCATCACGAAAGCCATATGGAGACGGTCGAGGGATTATCCGCCGAGCATCTGGAACTCTATGCGCCCGACGTGATCCAGACGCAACGCCGAGCCGGTCGCTGGATTGCGGCTGGACAAATCGGCCGGCCACTTGATGGGCTACGGCTTTGCCGGCCGCAGGACCGTTACGCCAGGAACTGGGAGCGCCCGTTTTATCTCGCGCACTTCGGATACAAGCAGGGTGTGCTGACGCTCCGCCGCACAGCGCCGGTCACTCACGATCTCACGCTACGGCTGTGTTTCGGCCTTGATACTATGCTGCAAACACCGCGGCGCGTTTCCATCGAGCGCCAGCGCGAGACCTTCTCGATAGATCGTCCTTTGATGCTGCCGCAGCCGGAAGCGCGCGTTTACGCGCTCGGATGGAAGCAGACCCCGCAGGACAATCTCGATCGGCTCACATTCCATGCGGACGCCCTGCCATTCGTCGTGCATGCGCTTCAGCGTCTCGCGGTTACCCCAACTATCAGAGGAGGTGCGGCATGACACAGGACACATCGGTGTTCGATCATGGCGTCCATAGCACTGTCCTTCGCCTCACCGAGAGTCTACGCTCGTACATCGAGGCGCAGTATCACATTCGCAATGAAAGTCTGATCGGTGAACGGCGCCGTCTCCTCGAGGAACCGGAAGCTGTAAGCCAAGTGCCGTTTGTGGAATCGACGCCGGTCTATGAGTTGGGGGCGCCTTACGCCACGCTCAATTTGCCGCAACCAGTTAAGGACGGCTTGACCCAACTCGCAGCGATGGAGATCGGCCTCTATGCCAGGCCCTACGTCCATCAGGCGACCGCGCTGGAAGCCTTCTTCGAGCGCGGCACGGACTTGATCGTCGCCGCGGGCACAGGCTCCGGAAAGACCGAGAGCTTCCTCATGCCGATCATCGGGCAATTGGCGGTCGAAGCCGTGCGCAACGCCCAAAGCGCTGCCGTGCCAGGCGTTCGTGCACTCCTTCTCTATCCGATGAACGCGCTCGTGAACGACCAGCTTTCGCGCATCCGCAGGCTCTTCGGCAGCCGCCGAGCTTCGGAAGTCATTTCGGCGCACCGGCCATTGCCGGTCCGTTTCGGAAGCTACACCGGCCGCACGCCGTATCCTGGCCCGCGCTCGTCCGCGCGCGACAACGAGCGTATAGAGCCGCTCTTTGAAGATTTCTACCTTCCCATTCTCGCTAATCCGCAGAAAGAGGCGCAGTTGCGCGCAATCGGACAACTACCAGAGAAGGATCTTTCACGATTCTTCGGCAAGGAATTTGAAGAGATACAGAACACACGCCAGGGGCCACGCCGGCGACGCCATTGGGAGCGGCGCTTGCTGACGCAAGACGGCGACCGTGAGTTGATGACGCGGCACGAGACGCAGGCGCGATGCCCGGAGATCCTCATCACCAACTATTCGATGCTCGAATATATGCTCATGCGGCCTATTGAGCGTCCCTTATTCCAACAGACGCGCGACTGGCTGCGCGTGAACCCCGCGAATGAACTCATTCTCGTCCTTGACGAGGCGCATATGTATCGTGGCGCGGGTGGCGCCGAGGTGGCGCTTCTGCTTCGCCGTTTGTTGTCGCGCCTCGAAGTGCCACGGGAACGGGTGCGCTTCATTCTTACCAGCGCCAGCCTTGGCAGCGGCGATGAGGACACACGCGTCATTAAACGGTTCGCGCACGATCTGACCGGCCTTGCCGAGAATTCTTCGCGCCACTTTGAAGTGATTCGCGGCACGCGCGAGGAGCGGAAAGGTGCACGCGAGGCAACGGAACGCGAAACCAGGGCGCTCCGCGAGTTCGACCTCGCCGCATTTGAACAGTATGCAACTGACCCGGACGGCGCAAGGCGCGCGGTTGATGATTTATGCGCGTTGCTCGATTTGCCACGATGCGCGCATGATCGAAGCCTTCCTGATTTCGTATTTCAGTGCCTGACAGGATTTGGCCCCGCCGAGCGTCTAATAGATATTGTCGCGGGGACAGCCGTGCCGCTGCCGGAACTCCAGCAACGCCTGTTCGGCAATTCCTTGCATGCGCAACAAGGGACGGCCTCACTTATTGCGCTCGCCACCTTTGCGCGCCGACAACGCGACGGGCGCGTGCTCTTGCCGACCAGATTGCACATGTTCTTTCGGGGATTGCCAGCGCTCTTCGCATGCGTCGACCCCACGTGCTCGCATGCTCGCGCGCCGCACCCGAACAGCATTCTAGGCCGGCTTCACACACATGCCCGTGAACGCTGCGAATGCGGAGGGCGCGTCTATGAACTACTGACCCATCGCGAATGCGGCACGGCCTTTCTGCGCGGCTACACCGACGGGCCGCATGGCGACTTCCTCTGGCACGTGCCTTCTGGCCCATTGCGGGAAGGACATCAAGTTCCTCTGACCGAGGTTGAATTACTTGTCGACGGCCAGCCGCATCGCGACCAAGCCGATCGGTGCCTCACGGCCTGGCTCGATATCAGGAGTGGCCGTTTGCTTCATCAAGAACCGACGAACAGTGACGGTTTCCGCCGCGTGTTCCTTCCCGATGCTGGACTCGATTGGGGCAATGGCGTCCGCTTTTCTGCTTGCCCTGTGTGCCGCGCAACCACGTTGCGGAACGGACGTTCCACCATCATGGACCACGCCACGAAAGGCGAAGCGCCCTTCGCCAACCTCGTGAAGATGCAGCTTGACACGCAACCCGCCGTGCGGGCTGAAACGCGTCAATTCCCGAATGGGGGCCGCAAAGTTTTGTTGTTCTCGGATGGGCGGCAGAAGGCCGCGCGTCTTGCCCGCGATATCCCACGCGAGGTGGAACAGGACATCTTTCGCCAAGTCCTCGCCGTCGCTGCGGCGCGTTTGCTCGCCGCACAGCGCGAGGCACGGCCGATGGTCCATCTCTATGTCGCCGTGCTTACCGTATTGCGCGACTTTAACCTGCCTATGTTTGATCGCGATGATGCACGCCGAATTGAGCAGGAAATCGAGAAACTTGAAAAAGATCATGACGGAGACAATCTCGGCGAACTCTTGGCCGATTTCGCGCCAGCCGACAGTCCGCCGCGCTACAAAATCGCTCTGCTAAAGCAGCTCTGCGGACGCTATTATTCCTTGGCCGGCACTTCCGTAGGGCTGGTGCTTCCGACGCGTCGCGCCCAGACGAGGCTTCGCGCAGATCTGCGAGCCGCTATACCCGTGCTTTCGGAGACGGACGTTGATGATCTCGCGGCGGCCTGGATTTCGGAACTAACCGACAAGTTCGCGCTCGATCGGGATATTGCTGCTCCCATCCGCTCTTTTGCTGCGGGCTATTGGTCAACAACGTGGGGGACCGACGGACGCTTCGAGCGGACGTTACGCGCGCATTTGCCCGCCATGTTGGGCGTTTCGGACGCCACCGTTTCAACCATTGAAGGGGTATTGGCAAACGAACTCGCCCTGCAGCAGAACGGCGCGTTCTTCCTGGATCGTGACAAGGTCCGCATTCACATTGATCTCGATGCACCCTGGTTTCAATGCCGCGAATGCACGGAGTTGATGCCCTTCACCATCCGCCAGCGGTGCGTCTCGTGCGCGTCGAATGCTCTGGAGCGGCTCGACCCGACCGAGAGCCAATATATTCGCGCGCGTAAGGGGTTCTGGCGCGACCCTGTGCGCGCGGCGCTCGGGCAGGCACCCAAGCTCCGCAGCATTTCTGTCGAAGAGCACACCGCCCAGCTTTCGAATCGCGATAACACGCGCGTACACGCCACCACCGAAAAGTTCGAGCTGCGATTCCGCGATATCCAGATCGAGAATCGCGACCGACCTATTGACGTGCTGAGTTGCACGACTACGATGGAAGTCGGCGTCGACATTGGTTCTTTGGTCGCTGTGGGCTTGCGTAACGTTCCTCCCCAGCGCGAGAATTATCAGCAACGGGCAGGACGCGCGGGACGCCGCGGTTCGTCAATTTCAACCGTTCTTACATATGCACAGAACGGACCGCACGACACTTACTATTACAGCAATCCAGGCGCGATCGTGGCCGGGCCGCCACGCAATCCGGATATCAAGACCGATAATCCCAAGATTGCCCGGCGCCATGTTGCATCGTTTCTTCTGCAAACGTTCTTCCATCGCTACATGGACGAGCACAACATTGCGATTGGCGGCCCCACGTCAGCGCTGTTCAGGGCACTCGGTAAGGCACGCGACTTCTTCTTCGGCGATGGACAGGCGGGACCGTCCTTCGCGGGCTTTCGGCACTGGGTGGAGCGGGACGTGATCGCACCCGATGGCGCCCAGCGCCAACACATCCGTTCGTGGCTGCCCACGTCCTTGAGAACTGCTCCCCGGAGCGTAGATGAGTGGATCGGCGACGTCACGTCCGAACTCATCGCCGATCTTGAAGCTATCATGCGCAACATACAGCCGCCCGAACAAGCCGCAGCCGGAGAGGTGGATGGCGCCCCCAATGGTGTAGATAGTGATGACGGTAATGACGACGACCGCAACGCGCTTGGCGATGAGGAATTACTTGAGTTTCTCTTTAACCAGGGGCTGTTGCCGAGCTACGCCTTCCCAACGGACCTGACGAGTTTCCTTGTCGAGCGCCTCGGCCCGCCCGCCGCCGGCCGGCGCCGGAAGATCGAGATTGTCGAACGACCGCAGCAAGGCATCGGCAAAGCGCTCAGCGAATATGCGCCGGGCCGTCTCATCGTCATCAACAAAGAGACCTACCGGTCTGGAGGCGTTGTTGCGAATACCATGCCCACGGTTCACAACCGTGCGGAACCGCTGTTTGCGGAGGATCAAGAGATTGTCCACTGCGACACGTGCAGCTTCGTGCGCGACCTGGAGCAGAACCACGCAGCACCGGACGCGAATTGCCCGGTGTGCGGCGGGACACTTCAACGCACGCGCATGATCGTGCCACAAGTGTTCTTGCCGGAGGACGCCCGGGCGCTGGCCGAAGATGATCGGGAACAGGACATCACGTACGCCACCGGCGCGCAATTCCCGGTACCTGTCGGCGCTAACGATGTGCCCGAACTCCGGCCAGTTGGAGCCAAACTCGCCTTTGCGGTGACTACGGACCGGAAACTCATCACTACGAACAAGGGCCAGCTTCAGAACGACACATTTCAAGGATTCTGGATATGCGACAAATGCGGTAAAGCAACCCTGGAGCAGCCACCTGCAGCTCCGCATGAGCGGCCTTACCTGATTGAGTTCGCCTTCGGTCCGCCTGCGCCTCGTCACTGCAACGGCGTGTTACGCAACGTATTCCTGGGCCACGTGTTCGCCACAGACCTCCTGCTGCTCCGCATGACGCTAGAGCCCCCCATGGCGACTGATACGAACAATTCCGTTGTATTGCGTACTCTTGAAGACGCGCTCTACTCCATCGCAGAAGCTCTGCGCCTCGCGGCGAGCCGCCACCCTCAGCTCGATCTTGATCCTGCGGAATTTGGCGCGGGATTCCGAATCGTACCATCCACCGAGGGCAGCGAGCGGCTCCATCTTGACGTATATCTGTACGATACTCTTTCGGGTGGGGCGGGCTACGCCGAACTCGCAGGGCGCTATCTTGATGAGATCCTGGACGATGTCCTTTCCCTTTTAGAGGCCTGTCCTGCGCGTTGTGACCGCTCATGCGAAAGTTGTTTACGTCATTACCATAACCAACACCTGCGCGATCGCTTGGACCGTTTTGTTGGCGCGCAATTGTTGCGCTACGCGCGCACTGGTGAGATCCCGGCGGTACCATCCCCGGCAGCCCAGGCGGTGAATCTCGAACCGCTCGCCCGCTTGCTCCAACTCGACGGTTTCGTGTGTACGCCCCTCGCGCAAATAGACGGCCAGACCGTCCCCTTGCTGGTCACGCAGGGTAAGAAAGCCATCGCCGTTGGAATTCAATCCGCGTTGCTCACGAAGGGCTGGGACGGCCATTCTCTGGCGCGGCTGAGACCGGACCGCGCGCGGATACTCAACGATTACATCCTGCGCAGGAATCTTCCCGACGAGCACCGCTTGGTCAGCGAGGCGTTCTAGAACTCACTCAAGGTGAATCAAGGCCACGTTTTGCTCGAACCAACTACGAATGGCTGCTTTGGCCGAGGTACTGCCGATCAAGCTATTTCCTTGATCGTGTCGTCTTCATAGAATGCGATCGTTCATCGGCAATCTCCCTGACTGACTCAGGCGAGCCTGAACGTCGCCGACACGATCACGCCGCCGCCCGACGGCAGGTTATCGGCGCGGACGTTGCCGCCGTGGAATTCGGCGATGAGGCGGGCGATGCACAGGCCGAGACGGAGATGGGGCCCGGCGCCACGCTCCTTTCTCACCGAGACCATGGATTCGAACGGCGTGCCGCGCATCTCATCGGGCAGCGGCGGTCCCTGGTTCTGCGCCGAGCCCTGGTCTTCGCCATCGGCCTCGCCGTCAGCCTCGTGTTCGCCGGCGCCGGGCACGGCGGCGTAGGATAATTCGACGCTCGCTGCTTCGCTCAGCCGAACTCAAACCGGAGGAGGAACATGCGCACATTCCGTGCGTGCGCCGTCTGCGCCGCCGCAGCGTTGTGCATGGCGAACCCCGCTCGCGCGGCTCCCCCCGTGCTCGAATCAACGCTGGGCATTCGCGCGCTAGACGCAAAGACGGAGCAAGCGCTGCAAGGCGTCGTGGTGTTGGCCTCAGAGCACTATTACTGGTCTGCCATGCACGGCTCCGGCACGGCGTGTTTTCGCGCCGCGGCCAAGCGCCTGGAGTCGAGCGGCGACGCCGGGATCCTGCGCCTGCCCGCGGTCGATCCTTTGACGTCGGCAAAGGTCGTCGACAATACCCGCCACGTCGAGGTGTTCGGCTACCGCGCGGGCTATTGCGTTGCGCAGCCCTGCGCTTCGGCGCAACACGCCGGATTCGTCAAGTGGGCGAACAAAGGCAAATCATCGGGCGGCCGGGGAATGGTCGAGGCGCCGCAATTCGGGGACCCTGATCGGGCGCCGACTGCATAAACTACCCGTGCCCGGAGATTCCAGGCATTCGGCGCGTCGGCACTGCTGCCGCCAGAAGCGCGTCGTGATGGCATCACCCGGCATGGTGGCGTATCATAATGCACGCGCGCGCGCTCAGCGTGAGCCACCACGATGAACAATCCTGATCTCCTCGTCCTCGCCCGTGCCCAATTCGGGCTGAACATCGGCTTCCATATCCTGTTTCCGAGCCTGACCATAGGGCTCGCGTGGTTCCTCGTGTACTTCCGCGTCCGTTACGCAAGGAGCGGCGATGTCGCCTGGCTCGCGACCTACAAGCTGTGGACCAAGGTGTTCGCGCTCTCCTTCGCGATGGGCGTGGTCTCGGGCATCACCATGTCATTCCAATTCGGCACCAACTGGCCCGGCTTCATGCGGCAAGTCGGCAACATCGCGGGACCGCTGCTCGCCTTCGAAGTGCTGACGGCGTTCTTTCTCGAGGCCACTTTCCTCGGCGTGATGCTGTTCGGCATGAACCGCGTGCCTGCCTGGATGCATATCGGCGCGACAGTGCTCGTAGCCGTCGGCACCTTGATCTCGTCGTTCTGGATTCTCGCGCTCAATTCCTGGATGCAGACGCCCGCGGGGCATGTGACAGTGGACGGCGTCCTGATCGCGGGCGACTGGTGGCAGGTGATCTTCAACCCATCTTTCCCGTATCGCATCGCGCACATGCTGCTTGCCTCGGGCCTTACGGCGTCCTTCGTCGTCGCCGGGCTGTCGGCCTGGCGCCTGCTGCAAGCCGCGCAGGATGTTTCGGCGTTGCGCACGCTGCGCACGGGCGCCCTCATCGCCGCCGTGCTTGCGCCGCTGCAGATACTGGCGGGCGACCTGCACGGCCTGAATACGCTCGAACACCAACCGGCGAAAATCGCGGCGATCGAGGCGCTGTGGAAGACCGAGCGCGGCGCGCCGCTGGTGCTGTTCGCCGTCCCGAATGCGGATACGCGCCGCAACGACTACGCCGTCGAGATACCCAAAGTGGCGAGCCTGATCCTCACGCACGACATGGACGGCGAAGTGAAGGGCATCGACGCATTTGCGTCCGCGGTGCCAGGAGCTGAGCCATTGACACCGCCAGTGGCACCGGTGTTCTTCGCCTTCCGCGTCATGCTCGCGGCGGGCGTGCTGATGCTCGCGCTCGCCTGGACCGGCGCGTGGTTGCTGCGCAAGGACGCGGCCCCGCCCAAATGGCTGCTGTGGGCTTTCGCCGGCTGCACCTTCGCCGGCTGGGTGGGGACGCTCGCGGGCTGGCTGGTCACCGAAGTCGGGCGCCAGCCGTGGCTCGTCACAGGCATCCTGAAAACGTCTGAGGCTGTCGGACGCGTGGCAGAAGCGTCGCTGGGCGCAAGCCTCACCGGCTACATCGCGACCTACGCCCTGATGTTCGTCGCCTACATGGTGGTGATCACCCACCTCGCCGGCAGCGGCACCGCATCTGTCAAGGCGGCGGGATGAATCTCGACCTGCCGCTCGTCTTTGCCGCTCTGATGGGCGCGGCTGTGCTTGCCTACGTCGTGCTCGACGGTTACGACCTCGGTGTGGGCATGCTCATGCCCGCAGCCGACGCGCACGAGCAGGAGCTGATGGTCGCCTCGATCGGTCCGTTCTGGGATGCGAACGAGACCTGGCTCGTGCTCGGCGTGGGCATACTGCTGGTGGCGTTCCCGGTGGCGCATGGCGTGGTCCTGGGCGCGCTCTATCTGCCGGTGGCGGCGATGCTGATCGGTCTGATGCTGCGCGGCGTGGCGTTCGAATTCCGCGTCAAGGCCGAGGGCTGGCACCGCGAACTGTGGAACTGGCTGTTCTGGCTCGGTTCGTTCATCACCTCTTTCGCTCAAGGGCTGATGCTCGGGCGCTACGTCACCGGGTTCGACTCGGGATTCGGTTATTTTCTGTTTGCGCTGGTGGTGGGTGCCGGGCTGTGCGGCGGCTACGTGCTGCTCGGCGCGACGTGGCTGATCTACAAGACCGAGGGCACGCTGCAGAAGAAAGCGCTCGCCTGGGCACGCTGGGGCCTACTGTGGGTTGCGCTCGGCGTGGCCGCGGTGAGCCTTGCGCTGCCGTTCGCGAGCCAGACCGTGGCGGCGAAGTGGTTCGACTTCCCGCGCACGCTCGCGCTGATGCTGCTGCCGCTCGCCACGCTCGCCGCCTGGATCGCGGTGTGGCGCGCGACCGGCCGTTTGGTGCGCGGCGTGGCGGGCGCCGCGCACGGCGCGCCGTTCGCGGGCGCCGTGGCGATATTTGCGCTCGCCTTCATCGGGCTCGCCTACAGCCTCTTTCCTTACGTGGTGATGGACCGGCTGACTTTCTGGGATGCCGCGGCGCATCCCTCGTCGCTGAAA
>Ga0209514_10000922_pt1 | contig 55313 bp, 54 predicted proteins | sample Subgrocontami58m_FD_187452 | JGI IMG/M metagenome (GOLD analysis project Ga0209514, IMG submission 187452) | Subsurface groundwater microbial communities from S. Glens Falls, New York, USA - GMW37 contaminated, 5.8 m (SPAdes) (version 3) | ecosystem: Environmental > Aquatic > Deep subsurface >... | reverse complement strand
GCCGCTGGAGCCGCGGTAACCGCCGCCACCCGAACTGAAATCGGACGCGGCGGCGCCCAACCGGGTCGACAGACCGCCCTTGCCGCGCAACTCGGCGATCATCTGCTCCACCGGTCCACCCGGCGCGAACTGAATGACGGCGAAATTGATCGCGATGATCCCGAACAGGGTCGGGATCACCAGCAACAGGCGGCGGATCAGATAGGCCGTCATGGGCTTGGACGCGGCGCCCCGGGATGCCCGCGCATCAGCGTCGCTTTGCCGCGTCGGTGGCGGCGGCCCTGGCCTGGTCCACCCACCAGGTATCGAAGTTGAAGCCGCCCCGGATGGGCTTGTCCGGGAAGCCGAAACGGTCCCAATAGGCGATGTTGAATTGCCGGCTGCCCCAGTTTGGCACCGCGTCGAACTGCCACAGCAGGACCCGATCCAACGCGCGCGCGGCGACGGTCATGCTCTCCCGATCCTGCGTGTTCACGACCTTGTCGATCAGTGCATCCACGACCGGCGAGCAGACGCCTGACACATTGGAACTTCCCTGCGCCTTGGCCGCGGCGCAGGACCAATAGTCGCGCAACTCGTTCCCCGGGATGTCGCCCTGAGGGTAGACCATCATCGTCATGTCCAGGTCGAATTCGTCGGTCAGCCGCTGATATTGTGCGGGATCCACGGTGCGCACCCGGGCGTCGATGCCGAGCTTCTTGAGGGATTCGGTGTAGGGGAGGGTTGGTCGTTCGAGGGAGGGATCACTGAGCAGAACGGTGAAACTCATGGGCCGCCCGCTCTCATCCACCAGCTTGCGGTCCTTCACCTGCCAGCCGGCCTGACGCAGCAGGTCCAGCGCGCGCCGCAACTGATCGCGGTTGTTGCCTGATCCGTCCGTGACCGGCAGCTTATAGGCCTCGGTAAACAAAGCGGCCGGCAATTGTGCCCGCCACGGTTCCAGCAGTGCCAGCTCCGCTCCTTCGGGAATGCCGGTGGACGCCAGGTCGCTGTTGCTGAAATAGCTGTTGAGCCGCGTATAGGCTCCGTAGAACAGGTTCTTGTTGGTCCATTCGAAGTCGAACATCTCGGTCATCGCCTGGCGTACAAGGGGGTTGGCGAAGACCGGGCGGCGGGTGTTCATCGCGTAGCCCTGGAAGCCGTTCGGCAGCTTGTGTGGATAGACCTGCTTGATCACAAGGCCGTTCTTCACCGCCGGAAAGTCATAAGCGGTCGCCCAGTTCTTGGAGATATTCTCACTGCGCAGATCGATGGAGCCCGCCTTGAAAGCCTCCATCGCCACGGCTGAGTCGCGATAGTACTCGGACCGAACGCGATCGAAGTTGTTGGTGCCCTTGCCGGTCGGGCGATCCCGTGCCCACCAGTCCGGATTACGTTCGTAGGTGACGCTCCGTCCCAACTCGAAGCCGGTAATCCGATAGGGGCCGGAGCCGATGGGGGCGTCGGTCAACGGACGGGCGAAATCTCGCCCTTCGAAGAAGTGCTTCGGCAGTACCGGCAAGGCGCCGACCAGCAAAGGCAGTTCCCGGTTTTCGTTGGATTTGAAGCGGTAGACGACCCGCCGAGGCCCCTCCACCACGACCTCGGTCACGTCCGCGACCTGGATCTTGAAGCTGGGGCGGCCTTTTTCCAGCAGGGTCCGGAAGGTCCAGGCCACGTCCTCGGCGGTGACGGGCTGGCCGTCGGCGAATCGGGCCTCCGGGCGGATATCGAAGGCGACCCACATCCGATCGGCCGGCAATTCGACCGCCTCGGCCAGGTGGCAATAGGCGGTGGCGATTTCATCGGCTGACGCAGTCAGCAGGCTCTCCCACACATGCCCGACCGACGCGCCAGAACCGGAGCCGCCCGGCAAGGTGACCCAGGGAGCGGTGGTGTATGCCTCGGGCGTGCCGCGCAAGATGAACGGGTTGAAGCTGTCATAGGTGCCGACCCGATCGAGCGTGACGTGGCCGCCCTTCGGCGCATCGGGGTTGACATAGGGAAAGTAGGGGAAATCCGCGGGTAAGGCGGGTTTGCCGAGGATCGTCAGTCCGTGCGAGCGGGTGACCGGCTGATCGGCGGCCTGTGCCGGTCCGGCAAGTGTGGCAAGCAGCAGGAAACTGGCTATGGCGCGCACGGATCAACCCTCGGGGCGATAATCGGCGGCAGGGTGGGCTACCGCTCAGGCGGTGGCAACTGACACTTCGTTAAGGAGCACGACCGCCTGGGCCAGCAGGTCGGGATGACCGACAGCCAGAACCGTGCCGTCACTGGCCGCGGTCAGCCGATTGCCCCGCCAGTCCGTCACACGCCCGCCCGCGCCCTGGACGATGGGCACAAGCGGCGCCCAATCCCAGAGATGCATGCTGCATTCGGCGACGATGTCGATCTGTCCGAGGGCGAGCAGCCCATAGGCGTAACAATCCCCGCCCCAGTAGTTGCGTCGGGCTGCTGTGGCCAGGCGGCGCCAGCGTGGCTCCTGCTCCGCCAGCATTTCGGGACTGGTGCAGGACAATTCGGCGTCAGCAATCGACCGGCATGGCCGGCAACCCGCATGACCGCCAAGCGGTCCGCGGAACGTGGTGGTACGACCGGATGCGCCGATCCAGCGTTCGCCGGTGACCGGCTGGTCGATGATACCGACGATCGGATCGTCACCGTCCAGCAGAGCGATCAGGGTTCCGAAGGTCGGGCGGCCTGTAATGAAGGCGCGCGTGCCGTCGATCGGGTCCAGCACCCATCGCAGGCGGGCTTCGGCGCGATCAAGACCGAATTCCTCCCCCAGGATCCCGTGGTCGGGAAACCGCTCGGACAACACGGCCCGCATGGCCTGTTCGGCAGTGCGATCCGCGATGGTAACCGGAGAGCGATCCGCCTTGATGTCGGTGCCGATCCCTGCCCGGAAGAACGGGCGTACAACGGCACCGGCGACGTCCGCCGCTGCCTCCGCCGCCGCGATCAACCGGTCCATGGCCCAGGATCAGGGCGTCGGCAGCGGTACCGGGCTCTTCGACAAGGTCCGCAAATACGCAATAATGTTCGCTCGGCTCTGATCGTCCTTGACGCCGGCAAACGCCATCCGCGTTCCAGGGACATAGGCGTTCGGCTTGAACAGCCAAGTGTTCAGCTCTTCATATGTCCAAGGGCCGTCCTTTGCCTTCAGGCCGGTCGTATAGTTGAACCCCGCGACATGCCCATGCGCCGCGCCAACCGAGCCATACAGGTTCGGGCCGACTCCGTTCTTCCCGCCCTCATTGAACGTGTGGCATTGGCTGCACAGCTTCTTCGTGGTGCTTTCGCCGACGGCCACATCGGCCTTCGCCAGCAGCGGCGCGATGGGCGGCAGAACGACCGGCTTGGCCGCTTCCTTGCTGGTGTCTCCATGTTCCTGGACCGCGATCGACAGGACCGGTTTGTCCAGCGGCTTCGTGTGGACGAGGATCGTTCCGATCGTGCCGGTGATGAAAAAGGCGATACCGGCGATCAGGATCGCGGCGATGCCCTTGTTGACCTCCATACTGTCCATGCGGCGTAGCTTCCTCGTCGAGTGCGGTCGTGGTTCGCAGGCAAAGATGCGGGCCCGCCGTTGCACGGGACCGTGAGCGTCCATAAGCTAGGGCACCATAGGGAAACGAACCGGCCCCATCAACCCACCGCCCGTCATTTCAAGGATCCCCATCATTTCAAGGATCAGTGTGTCGTCGTGAACCCGATCGTCGTCATCCCAGCCCGCATGGCGTCCACGCGGCTGCCGGGCAAGCCGCTGGCTGACATTCATGGCAAGCCCATGATCGTGCATGTGCTCGACCGGGCACGGGAAGCCGATATCGGCCCCGTGGCCGTCGCCTGCGCCGAGGTCGAGATCGCCGACGCGGTCCGGGCGGCAGGCGGGCGGGCGGTCATGACCGATCCGGCGCTGCCCTCCGGCACCGATCGCGTGCACGCTGCTTTGGGCGAATTGGACCCGGACGGGCGCCACGACATTGTCGTGAACCTGCAAGGTGATGTGCCAACCCTGGATCCGGCTCAGTTGCGGTTGGTGGTCCTGCCGTTGGGCGACCCCTCGATTGATATCGGCACCCTGGTGGTGCCCATTCTTTCCGAGGAGGAAGCGACAACAGCCTCCTTCGTGAAGGCGGTTTGCGCGTTTTTCGGCGATAACCCAGTGGCGACGGCGCTGTACTTCTCCCGCGCGCCCATCCCGCGGGGCGAGGGGCCGCGCTGGCACCATATCGGCATCTACGCATATCGACGGCCCGCCCTGGACCGGTTCGTGAGCCTACCACCCAGCATGCTGGAGCAGCGGGAGGCCCTGGAACAATTGCGCGCCCTGGAAGCCGGCATGCGCATCGCCTGCGCCCGCATGGAACACGGGTTGTTCGGGGTCGACACGCCGGCCGATCTGGACCGGGCGCGACAGCTTCTCAATCCGAAAGTCTGATCCGACATGAGTGGCATTATCGCTTTCCAGGGCGTCCTCGGCGCCTATTCCGACCTGGCCTGTCGCAACGCCTACCCGGCGATGACAACCCTGCCCTGCGAGTCGTTCGAATCGGCGATGGATGCCGTACGCGACGGGCGCGCGGATCTGGCGATGCTACCATGTGAGAACAGCCTGGCCGGACGGGTGCCCGATATCCATCATTTGCTGCCCGAATCGGGCCTGTTCGTGGTGGGCGAGCAGTTTCAGCGGGTCGAGCACTGCCTGCTGGGCGTAAAGGGCGCCACGATCGCCGACCTGAAACGGGCGCATTCCCATACCGTGGCACTTGGCCAGGTCCGACGAATTCTGCGCAGCCTGAACCTGACTCCCGTGGTCGAGGCCGATACCGCGGGATCGGCCGAATTGGTGGCGCAGTGGAACCGCAAGGAAGAGGCGGCGATCGCATCCTCCCTGGCGGCCGAGATCTACGGGTTGGACATCCTGCGCTCCAACGTGGAGGACGCGTCGCACAACACGACCCGGTTCTACGTCATGGCCAAACGACCGACAACGCCGGACCCGAGCGCGCCCAACCTGATGACCACGTTCGTTTTCCGTGTCCGGAACGTCCCGGCGGCGCTCTACAAGGCCCTGGGCGGTTTCGCGACCAACGGTGTCAACATGACCAAGCTGGAGAGCTATATGCTGGCGGGACAGTTCGCCGCGACCCAGTTCCTCTGCGACGTGGATGGGCATCCGGAGCAGCCGGGGCCGAGGCGAGCATTGGAGGAATTGTCGTTTTTTTCGTCCGAGGTGCGGGTGCTGGGTGTGTATCCGGCCGCGCCGTTCCGCCTGACGCAGGGAAGCGGGGCCTGATACCGGTCGGCCCTACCGTCGACCGGTATGCGCGCAGGGTTGCCCGGGGGAGACGGCATGCGGCTGCGCGCGAAATCAAAGAGATACCAGGCGCCCAACCACTTATCGACGAGTCAAGGGTTCGGACACCTGGTATGACCTATCGCTTCGCCCGTCTCGTCGGTTTTTTCGCCGGTGCGGGAGGCGCCAGCGACTGGCCGGTGATATGCTCGATCTTTGCCTCATAGGCTGCCAGGTAGTCCGTCATCGACAGGTTCTGTTCTGCATAGCGGCGCGCGTTGGCCCGCAGTTTCCGTTCAAGCGCCTTGTTCTCTAGCAAACTCAGGACCTTGTCCGCCAACTCCGGCGGATCGAAAAACGACGCAAGCAGACCTGTCTGGCCGTCCGTCACGAATTCCCGCACCGGTTCGGTGTCGCTGCCGACGATCGCGCAGCCCATCGCCATCGACTCACGCAGCGACCATGACGCAACGAACGGGTATGTCAGGTAGACATGCGCATCCGAACGCTTAAGCAATGACATATAGATGTCGTAGGCAACCCGTCCCGGAAACGCCACGCGGCTGAGGTCGATCCCGCTGCCGACCTCCTTCATCAAGACCTCGCGCCAAGTCTGCCCGCCTTGCGGCATGACGCCATAGCTGACGCCGTCGCTGCCGATCATGACCACCTTCAGATCCTTGCGGGCGCGGTGCAGATGCGGCAGCGCCCGCATCATCAGATGGAAGCCGCGATAGGGTTCCAGATCGCGGGAGACATAGGTGACCAGCTTGTCGGTCGGTTCGATGGTCATGTCCCCGATCTTCAGCGGCGCCTTGCGGGCCAGCGGATCGGGCTTGCAAAGGCTCAGGTCCACGCCCTCCCACAACAGGTCGATCCGGGAATGGGCCCATTTCGGATAGGTCGACAACTGCCATTTCGTGGGCGTATGGCCATGTTGATCGAGGTTCAGCGCGATGTGGTTGATGGCGTTTTTCGCCCGGATGCGCGGGAAATCCGCGACATTGGCCGGAAATTCCGGATCGAAGCCCACATCTGCCTGCTGCGGATGATAGTAGAACTCAAAATAGCCCAGCATCGGGACGTTCGGCCAGACATCCACCAGGTTGAGCATCTCGCCCCAGCCGTGATGGCCGATGATGATATCGGGTTCGAGCCCCAGCCGCTTCAGGTTCGTCGCCGTATGCCACACAACCTCCGCTCGCCGTACACCAGTATCCAGTTCATGCGCGGCGATATGGGTCTCCGGACCGGATTTGGGGGGCTTCATGTAGGGCACCTTGCGGACGCCATGGATCACATTGGCGTTCGGCTCGGTGATGAAGACAATCTCATGGCCACCCGCGTCGATCAGATGACGGACGATATGCAGGAACTGCCCGGGGAAGTTCTGGTGGACGAACAGGAATTTCACGTCAAGGCAGTCCTATCTCATCTCGACGGGGATCGGAACGTCCCGGCATCGCCCGTTCGAAGCCATCACGCTCGCCCCTGAGATCTACATCCGTGACGCCCGGACGGATATCGCGATCCCGCCGCCCGGTTAGGGCCCAGGGGCATTTCGCGGTTGTAACGGGCGGACATGACTCGGCATCCCGGGTCTGTCCGCCGGTCGGAAGGTGATTTCAGCGGCGCGTCGTCCGTGCCGGCGTTTTGGGTTTCGCGGGCGACTTTGCCGTTTTGGTGCGGCCGGCGGCCTGCTTCCGGGGGGCAGCCGCCTTGGGCGCGGCCGTATCGCGCGGACGAATTTCCACATGGAATGCTTCCAGCGCCGCCAGGCTTTCGGCCTCGCAAGCCTGTCCGCCCGGAGTCGGACCAATTTCGCTGCCGTCGACAAAGGTTGCCGAATATTGGCAGTCATAGCTTTCCGCGGCGTCCCCTTTCAGCCGGATGTTGATGCCGAGAAGCGGTAGGGCCATGCCACGGCTGCCGCAGAAATTGCCGCCGTCGACCCAGGGGGACAGCCAGCCTCGTCCCAGGACTGCCTGGTATTCGATGTCGCCGGGCGCGATCACCCCGGTCGGCTTCAAGCCGAACCCCTCGATCCACAGCTTGCTGCCAGGTGTTCCCATCCAATCGCCCAGGATGCCACCGACGTCGCCGGTCTGCTGGATATGGGCAAGGACTTCGGGGTCCTCCCCCGGTGTGGCGGGTTGCGTTGCGGGAGATTGGATCTGTGCCGCGGGGGCCTGGCCGGGCAAGGGTTCGTTGCTCAGTCGCATGACCTGCAGGCGAGGGGCAGTTTCCGGTCCGTGGTGGGCGGATTGGTACACGGTTACCAGGATCTGAGCGACTGGGTCATTGATTCGCACCAACGCGGCCGCGCCGTCCAACCAACCATCGGGACTGAAGGTCGCAATGGATACGGCGGACGCCGGAGAGCCAGGGGATCGTGTGATCCGCACGCCGGGCAATCCAGTTACCGGGTCGGCGTCGGCGGCACCCGGCGCAGGGAATACGCAAAAAACCCCGTGCTCCAAGGTCATCAGGTGACCGGATACGCGGAGTTCGGACACACGGCTGCGGGCCGCTTGATCCGCGGCCGACCCGGCATCGGGTTGGGTGGCGGGATTGCTCAGTACCGCACTGGCGGCTTCGGACATACTTTGGTCTCGCTCTATTTTGGGGCGTGGCATTACAAAGTTTGCATGACAGCGTAAGGTTTATCGGAAGACGGAACAGTTCGCGGGCGGGTTCGGTTAGCCGGAGCGGTGGATGATGTCGTACGGGCGATGAACACGTCATTAATAGCACCGGCGGATAGGTGAAGCGGAAGCAGAATTCCGCGATCAGTGTTACGGATCCGCTCCGCTGGTGCGCCGAGGTCGAAGGCAACGACCGGTAAACCGGCGCGCCACAGGTCAGACAGGGCCATGCACCAAGTTTCCGGCCAGATGGACGGCAAGAATCCCAGGCTGGGTTGCTGGGCCTCGATCAACGCGACGGCCTCATGTGGAGCGTAGGTGCCGGTCACAAACACCCGCCCGGTCGCCAGCATGCGGGCATCATCAGTGGTTGTGCCGACGACAACGAACTCCAGATCCAGGGATCGTTCCTCGGCGTTACGGGCGCAGGCCAACAGGATATCATAACCCTTGTGCAGCCCGATTGCGCCCAGCACACAGACCCGGATCCGACCCATCGCCCGGGATATCGCCGTTGATATCGGCTTGGGACGCCACACGATTGCGTCATCGTCCTCATGCGGCACGATATGCGGCACAATCCCGGGGAAATGGCGCCGGATGCGGTTGGCGGCATCGCGAGACGGGGCGATGACCTGGTGTGCCGAACGCAGGAATGCAGCCGACCGCGCGGTCAGGTCGGCGACCTTGATATCCTCGGACAGGAAAGATCCGTGATCGTCCATGCAGGCCTGGCAGGTCACCACATCCGGCTCCCCGCAGTAGCGATCATGCCCGCCGACCAGCGAAATACGCGGACAAAACCAAGCGTAGTCATGCACATGCACCTCGTGCGGGACGCCCAACCGCGCGATCAGATCATGGACGGCCGGGTGATGCCCGAGGAAATGATGCGCTTCCACGCGGTCTGGCCGCTGGGTACGCAACCATCGCAGCAGCAACGGCAACTCATCGGGCATGCGGTAGCGGAGGTTGGGGAAAGACCGGTCCGCCCCGTTGCTCACGACGACCGCGGGCACCCCGTCGGCCATTCGGGCCGGACGCAGCACCACCGTCTGTCGTCCCGCCTCCGCATGATCCGCGGTGGCCCGGGCGATTCGCTGTTCGACCCCACCACCGTGGTCATGCGTGATGAGGATCGTACTTTTGTGCCCACGCTTGCGGGCGCGCCGCCAGCGTTCCAGATCGAGGCGGCGGCGCGCATCCGCCAGGGGATCGGCGGCGATGAAATCCCGGATCATCTGGTCGTAGCCGGGATGCAACCGGTTCAGGATGTCCTGGTTGCGGGCGCGCAGGTGAATTGCCGATGCTCCGAACGATTTGCCGCTGGCATGGGTCACGAACAGGCCGGGCAGCGCGACATGGCGCCATCCCAGACGGCGGGCACGCAGGCAGAAATCATTCTCCTCCCCATAGCCTTGTGCGAATACGTCGTCTCGCAGGCGGCCCGTGGCGTCCAGGCAATCGCGCCGGATATAAAGGCAGAAGCCGACGCCCACCGGGATATCGACGATAATGCCGCCGTTCGCGTTCGACGCCTGCTGGTCGAGCGAAATTGTCCCGGCCAGATCGGGGATGTCGTTGTCCGGCCCCGGGCCGGGGTAGCTGAGAATGCTGGCGTTGTTGGACAATGGCGTGACGGTGCCGACATCGTCGGCCGCATGGGCCGCATCCCGCAGACGCCCCAACCAGCCTGGCGGCACCAAGGTGTCGCTGTTCAAAAGCACAACGTCGCGGCCCGACGCGGCGAGGATCCCGGCATTGGCACTGCTGGGAAAACCCAGATTGCGGGGGTTGCGGATCAGCCGAATGCGCCGAGAGCGCGCCAACCGGTCCAGTTCGGCGACCAACGCCGGCTCCGGTGACGCATCGTCGACCACGACAATGCGGTTGGGGCGGCTGACCGAGGCGAACAACGTCTCCAGACAGGCGAGCACCAACGCGGTTTGCCCATGGACGGGCACGACGACATCAATCGGGCGCCGACGCTGATTGAGACCGGTGGGGGTGACGGGACAGGGTGGATCGACCGGAATCGCCGGTGGGGGGGTAATATCCGGTCGCGGTTTGGCGGAGGCATTCGCAGGATAGAGCCTCGCCAGGGTCAACGCGGCCTCGGTCGCGGCAAGCTGTTCGGCCTGGGGAGCCAACGGGCTGCCGGTCAGATCCCGGCCATCGCGCCCGCGCACATGCAGCGGTCCGCTCATGGATCGAAGCGCGCTAGCCGGTACGGCGAACCCGCGCGGATGTGCCAGCGGTCCGGTATCGGGGATGCGGACGTCCCGGTCGGCCGCGGTGATCCGCAGTGGCGGCCTGGCGCTGCCGTCATCGATGGTCAGGACCGGGTCTGTTTCCGGATCGCCGGGATGCCATGCCCAGCCATGGAGACCGCCCCCGCTAGCCGCAACATGCCCGGTCGTGCGGCTGATGGCGCGAAGGTCGATCGGGCTGCCCAGCAGGGGCCGCTCGCCAATCATGACCTCCAGCCGGACATGCATCAGCCAATCGGCCGGCAGCCGCCGTGAATCGAGCCGATGCCCGTCCAGGATGACGTTCAGTGAACCGGGGCTGTGCGGATGCGCCACAATCTCGCCGGTCGCGCTAAGACCGCACCAGCCAGCGGCTCCGATCGACCGAGCGACCGCGGCAGCGATCCCGTTCATGTCCGGTTGGTGGACGTGGCGGCTCAGGGCCTGGACCAGTGCCCCCGCGGCAGCGTCGGGTTCGCTTGATCGGCTGAGAGACGCAGCCAAACCGAGCCAGGCCTCGCGCAGGTCATGATCGGCGGTGACGGTTTCGAACAAGGCCCGCGCCCGTTGATCATCGTGCCCCAGGCACGCCGTTGCCAGTGCCAGGCAGATATTCTGATCGCGCGGCGCAAGCCGATGGGCACGATCGAGCCAATGCAGGGCACTTGCCGCATCCCCACGCGCCATATCCTCGCGACCCCGTGCCAGCGCCGCACGGGCCAACGCAATCTCAGTCGGTTCCGATTCGGACGGCATGGCCGCCATGCCGCGTCAGTCGCCGACGGCCTGAGAGGCTTCGGCATTCGGAGGCGCCGGCAAGGAGGCCAGGTCCGCGCGGGCATCCTGGATGCCCTGGGCGATCGCGCGTTCGATCCACGTCCGAGCTTCGTCGAAGTTCTGTTCGCCGGCGAGATTGCGGGCCAGGTAGCGCCCCAGCATCATCTGCGCATAGGGATGCCCGCGTTCGGCCGCGGCACGGAACCAGCGCTGAGCCACGGTTCTCTCCGTTGGTACTTCATGACCGCCGCCGTGCATGGCACCCGCGGCAAACATCGCGCCGACATGGCCGCGTTCGGCGGCTTTTTCGAACAGCACCAGCGCACCGGGATGGTCCTTCGGGCCGCCGCGACCATTCAGCATCATGTCCGCCAACATCACCTCGGCGTCGATCATGCCGATATCGGCGGCCTTCTTGATCCAGGCACGGCCTTCCTCGGGGTTCGGGTCGACGCCGCGGCCTTCGACCAGCATGCGTCCATACCAATACTGCGCGTTCACAACGCCATCGGCCGCTCGGCGCAACCACTCTGCGGCCCGGCGATCATCACGTTCGATGCCGACACCCTCGGCCAGGCAGACGCCGAAATTGAAGGCGGCAATCAGATCGCCCGAAGCCGCGGCCTGTTCGAACCATTCCCGCGTCCGTATGGAGTCTGATTCGTCGCCATGACCCCGCAGCAACAAGTTTCCCAAATCGGCATGCGCATCCTTGTCGCCGGATTGGGCCGAGATGCTGAACAGGCGTGCGGCCTCGTCCTGATCCCGGGGCACGCCGGCGCCGGTCAGGTGCAGCATGCCGAGTGCCCGGGCGGCACCGCGATGGTTGTTGGCAGCGACGGCGCGGGCGAACCACATCGCGGCTTCCGCATAGTTCGGAGGGAGCTTGCCGCCCTTGGCGTAAAGGTCTCCTACCATCGCAGCCGCTTCCGGGTCGCCAGCCAGCGCCGCGCGCCGAAGCCAGGACTCACCCTCCGTCGGGTTTGCTTCCACGCCGCGCCCTTCGAGCAACGCGTAGCCCCAGCGCGCCTGGGAGGAACGATGGCCCTTCTCGGCTGCGAGCCGATAGGAGCGGGCGGCGAGGGGCATATTCCGCTCCATCCCCACACCGCGTTCGGCGATGACGCCATACAGATGCAACGCTGTGGCCAAGCCCTTGTCTGCCGCCTGGCGCAGGTTTTCGATGATCTGGGCCTGAACAGCCGGGTCTTTCGTGTCTCGCGCCAAGGCCAGCGCATAGCCGAGCTGACCCTGTGGACAGCCGGCTTCGGCGGACTTCTGGTACCAGCGATCGGCTTCCGGGAGGTTGCGCATGGTTTCGGGGCCGGATGTCAGCACGTAGCCCAACACCGCCTGACCATCGGCGGATCCGCCCTCCGCCGCCTTCCGTGCCCAGAGTTCCGCGGAGGCAAAGTCCGGTTCAGCGGTGGTGTTACCGCCGAACAGACCAGCGGACGGATTCGACGCGGAATCCGCAAAACCAGCCGCCAAGCCGTGCAGGCAAAGCGTGGCCAACAGGGCCTGTGCTTCGACGTAACCCTGTTTCGCGGCACGCTCCACCCAGCGCACACCGTCGCCGCGACTGGGAGGAACGCCAGCGCCTTCCAGGTAGCAACGTCCGATGCGGTATTCCGCTTCCGCGATTTTTGCTCGCGCCGCGCGGGCGAGAAATGGGAACGCGCCCTTGCGGTCGCCTCGCTCCGTCAGCCGAAGGGCGTGTCGGAGGGCGAATTTGGCGGAGAAGCGGGCGACCAGTCGATTTGCGATGCGCATAGGCGTCAGATCTCACCAGGCTGGATGCGTCGGTTGATCACGGTTCGCGCATGCCTTCCGTTGCCACCGGTATCAACCGCTGGAAGAAGAAGCCCAGCGCAGTCCGTTCCCCGATCTTGATATCGGCGGTGACGGGCATGCCGGGCATCAGTTTGAAGCTTTCGGGCAGGTCGTGCAGGTCGACACGGTCGAGCGAGATGCGGGACCGGAACCACAGTGAATCGCCGGTCGTGCCGCCGGGTATCGATACGGCACCGGTCGGGTTTCGCGAGTCATCCGCGGCTGAGAAACTATCGGCGCTAAGGACCCGCACCGTGCCGTATGCCATGCCGAAATACATATAGGGCAAGGTGTCGAACTTGACCGTTACCATGTTTCCAACGTTCACATAGCCATCCTCGCCGCCCGGGATGTTGACTTCCACTTCCAACGGGGCGTCGGATGCGATCAGCGTGATGAATTGCTGTCCCGCCGCCAGGACGGAGCCGACCGAAACCTTGGCGACGGACAGTACGGTCGCGTCCCGGTCTGAACGCAATTCCACCAATTGGTGTCTGAGTTTGGCCTTGTTGTATGATTCTCGTGCGTCCGACAGCTTGCTCACGCTTTCGGCTAGTTTTTCGGAAACGTCGGCACGCCAGTTTTCCATGTAGCCGTTCCGTTCGGCGATCAACGCCGCAAGGTCGCGTTGGCCGGACAGTGCCGCTTGTTCGGCCCCTTCCATGTTGCGCTGCATCTCGGTTCGCACGTCCATCGCCGCCAGCGTGTTGATCTTGCTGCCAACATTCAGCCTTTCCAGCTCCTTGCGCATGCCCTCCAGCGACGTGGCGTAGGTCAGTCTTTCCCGATAGCCCTGCGCATCGGTTCGGGCGCGCGAAACTGACGCGGAAAGGCTGTTCGCCTTCTGCTGGTAGCCTTCGATCCTGTAATTGTACTCGGCCCGCCGCTGACTGAAGATCGCCGCCTGCAGCGCGAGGTTGGGATCGAGACCGATATAAGTGAACGGACGATCCTCCGCCTCGGCCTGCAACCGACTGACCTGAGCCTGCAAGGCTGACATCTGCGCCGCCAACGCGCCCAGATCGGCTGCTGCGAAGGTCGGATCCAGGCGCGCCAGTACCTGTCCGGCCCGGACCTTGTCACCCGCGGTAACGTCGATGGAACGAACGATCCCGGCGTCGAGCGGCTGCACGACAATCGTCCCCCCCCTCGCCACGACCTTGCCCCTGGCGGTGACGACCTTGTCGATCTTTATGAGAGCCATCGCCGCCATGCAGGAAGCGAACAGGGCGAAGACAATGAACGTGATGGCCCGCGCGATGCGGGGTGTCGCAACGTTGGTGATCGCGGTCGAAGGAGACTGAAACTCAAGAATCGCCGGAAGCGTTGGATCGTCCCGCTCCGCGACGTCGGTCCTAGTCGCCTTGGACGAGGGTGGGAGCGATAGCTGCATGACGGGAACCTTGTGTTTCCAGATGGCGATTCTGTTGCGCCCAGAGCTGACGATAGACGGTGCAACGTTCAAGCAGGACGTTGTGAGGCGCGATATCGACCAGTTCACCGCGTTCCAGCACCAGGATCTGATCGCAATCGACCAGGGAGGACAGGCGGTGGGAGACGATGACCATGGTCCGGCCGCGCGCGATCCGCAGCAGATTGGCGTTCACCAGGGCCTCGCTTTCCGGGTCCAGCGCACTGGTGGCCTCGTCCAGGATCAGGATGCGTGGATCGGTGATCACCGCGCGGGCAATCGCCAAGCGTTGGCGTTGGCCGCCGGAAAGGTTGGGCGAACCCTCCTCCACATAGGTCTCGTAGCCGTTCGGCATCCGCTCGATGAATTCTTCGGCTCCGGCCAGGCGCGCGGCGCGGACGGCATCTTCCAAGGTCAAACCGGGGCGGCCGGCGAGAATGTTGTCCCGGATCGAACCGCGGAACAGGAAGTTCTCCTGCAGGACCACGCCGAAACTCGAGCGTAAGTGGCGCAGGTTGATTTCCCGCATATCGGCGTTGTCGATTTTGAGGAATCCGGAATACTCGCGATTGATGCCCTGCAGCAGTCGGGTCAACGTGGATTTCCCGGACCCGGAGCGGCCGACAACGCCGAGCATCGTGCCCGCCGGGATTGAAAAGCTGACCCGGTCCAAGGCTGGCAGCTTGGTACCAGCATAGGTGAACGTCACGTCGTCGAGCGTGATCGCGCCCGCGAACTTGGGACGCAAACCGCCCGATGCCGAATCGCGCTCGATCGGACGGTTCAACACATCCGCCGCCAGCGCCATGGAGCCGTGGATCTCTTCCCAATCCTCCATCAGCCGTGCCAAGCCAACGAGGGGGCTACTGACACGCTGCGACAGCATCATAAACGCCATCAGACTGCCGAGGTGCATCGAGGCTTCGTCCGACAAGGCCATGTAGGCACCGATCAGAACAACGCCGATCCACATGAAGCGCTCGATCGGGGCGACCAGGGTCTGTGGCCAGTTGGAGATCCTGCCCATGGCGAGGCGCCATTTCCCGGCCTCCGCCACCCTTTCATCCCAGAGTGCCTTGCGTTGCGGCTCCAGCGCCAAGGATTTGACGGTCTTTATGCCGAAGATGGTTTCGCCGAGCACCGCATGTTTCGCGGTTTCTGCCGCCACAACCCGGCTGTAGACCGTCCGCATCGGCTTAAGAAACGCGACGATGACCAGTGCAATCAACGCCGAACATACCAATACAATCCAGGCCATGATGGCATTGAGCCAGAACAGGAACGGCAACAGGATCAGCAAGGTGATCAGGTCCAGCAGGGTGGTCAGCAGCTTGCCGGTGATGAATTCGCGGATCTTGTAGACCTGCGAGACCTTGTGCATCGTCTCACCCGCCGGATGCCGTTCGAAATAGTCGAGCGGCAATCGCACCAGCCGATTGAAGGTGTGCAGGTTCAGCCGCGCATCGATCCGGGCTCCGACGACCACGATGATCAGTCTGCGCGCAAAGCCGAGTAGCGTCTCGAACACGACCATGATCGTCACAAGGGCGGCGATCAGGAACAGGGTCGAATAGCTTTGGTGCGGTATAACCGCGTCCATCACTTTCATCACGATCAATGGCGGCAGAATGGTCAGGAAGCTGATGGTGAACGACGCCAGGAACAGATCCCGTAGGGACTTGCTTTCCTTCGTGACCAGGCTGATCAGGTAACCCACAGTGAACGGCGGATCCACCTCGGTCTGTTCGCGCAAGGCACGCAGCAGCACGGCCTCACCGCTCCAGACCTCTTTCAGTCGCATCTCGTCGACATGGATCGGCTGTTCGGCATCCGATGCGCGGGGATCGCGAAGCGCAACCACCTTTGCTTCGATGTTGGTCCCGACCAGCAGCGCGGCGGTACCGTCGTCCAGCAGCAGGATGACCGGGGTGCCGGTATTCAGTCGCATCAGATGCCGCCAGCGCAGCCGCAATGCCCGCGACCACATGCCGGCGCCTTGTGCCCAGGTCGACAAAGCCGCGGCGCTAGGCACGGTTTCGTCGGGCCCGGCGCGGAAGTCGTGTGGATCGAGCTCCATCCCATAATAGCGGGCCGCATTCATCATCGCCAGCAGACGCGGATGGATAGGCGCATCACGGCCGCCGCCGCCGTCACCGGTCGACATGCCCGCACCGCCCGACCCACCCGAACCGTCGGCTCGCGCCTCCCGAATAGCGGGTTGGCGGCCCAGCCCGGATAGACCAGATGTATGTCCGTCAGAGATATCCACAAGCGAACCCCTTCAGAGGCGTATCGGAGGCCAGCGTCACATGCTCCGGCATATTACGCGCGACCGGTAAATAACACGTTGCCCGCCATCCTGGGGGATTTTGTCGCGGCCAGGCTGGCGCAGGTGTTCTCTCGTCAACCAGAAGGTCCAATGGGACATATCGATACGGAGCGCGCGGATCACAAGTCAACCATGCCAAAATCGACTGAAAATAGCAATAAGTCTCGGGTTTCTGGATGAAACCAGCTTGTCAGAGAGATTGCGTTTTGATGCTGGTTGTAACGACGGCGCGATCCCGAGGCTCAAGTTGAGCGAATTGTCGACCCTCTGGCCAATCCACCAGGGTGAGTCAAAAAGACAACACCCATTAGCAACCGACGGCGCCTATGCCATAAAAGCCCACCAAGGACAAACATATCGTGACCCTGAACGACACCGTCGACGCATTCATCCCGGGCGAACGTCATCAGATCGCCCCGATCGCAGCGGGCCGGCTGACCGGCCTGACCTTCGCCGTCAAAGATCTGTTCGACGTCGCCGGCGCGATCACCACTTATGGCAATCCGGATTGGGCGGCATCCCATGGGGCCACAACCGTCACCGCGCCGATCGTCTCTGCATTGCTGCAGGCCGGCGCCCATTTGGCGGGCAAGACCAAGACCCACGAACTGGCATACGGGCTGACTGGGGAGAATGTCTGGCATGGCACTCCGATCAACCCGCGCGCACCCGACCGGTTCCCCGGGGGGTCAAGCTGCGGGTCGGCCGCCGCGGTTGCCGCCAGCCTGGTGGATTTCGCGATTGGGTCCGACACTGGCGGCTCGGTCCGCATTCCCGCCAGTTATTGCGGCTTGTATGGCATCCGACCGACCTTTGGGGCCATCAGCCTTGCCGGAGCTTGCGCACTGGCACCCAGCCTGGACACCCCTGGCTGGTTCACGCGCTCGGCGGCGTTGTTGGCCGAGATCGGAGATGTGCTGCTGCCAGGCGGTCGAACCGGCGCCAGCGGTCCGTTGTTGCGGGTGGAAGAAGCCTGGGTCAACGCCCAGCCAGACGTCGCCGAGGCCCTGCGCCCGGCCCTGGAGCGGTTGCAGCAACTGCGCGGCCGAGCAATTGGTATAAGCCTTTTGCCGGAGGGTGTGGATTGTCTGTACGACCATTTCCGAACCGTTCAGGCCGAGGAAGTGTGGGTCACGCATGGAGCCTGGGTGGAAACGGTGAATCCCCGCTTCAGCCCTTCGGTCCAGGGACGCTTCGCCGCCGCCAAAGCCACCACCCCGGCGATCGCTGCGCCAGGGCGGGCCTTCCGGCGTCAGTTGCAGGCGCGTGTGCAGCCGCTGCTGGCCGGTGGCGCGGTGATGGTCTACCCGACCAGCCCCTGCGTGGCGCCCCTGCTGACCGCGGGCCCGGGCGAGCAGGATGGGGTTCGCCAGGCAACGATCGGCGTGACCGCGATCGCCGGGTTCTGCGGCTTGCCGGAGGTGACCTTGCCCGCCGGTTCGGTCAACGGGCTCCCAGTCGGCTTGTCGTTGGTGGCCGGTCCGGGGCAGGATCGCGCCTTGCTCAGCTTCGCCTGCGATGCCGCATCCATCCTGGGCCTTCCGGTCTGAACGCCCAACTCAAGCAAGCGCACTCCAACAGGCTCACTCCAACAGGCCCCCTCTAACAGGAACGTCCGAATGCTGATACGCGGCGCCACCGAGGCGGACATCCCCGAGATCCAGGCGATTTACGCTCACCACGTCCTGCATGGCACCGGCACGTTCGACGAGGAACCGCCCTCGATCGAAGACATGCTGCACAAGTTCCATACGATCACCGGAGAGGGCGGCGCCTGGCTCGTTGCCACCGATGCCACCGGCGTCCTCGGCTATGCCTATTACAACCAGTTCCGCGACCGCTCCGCCTATCGCTATTGCGTCGAGGACAGCATCTACGTCCGCGACGACGTGCGAGGGCAAGGCGTGGGGAAGGCGCTGGTGGGACAACTGATCGAGGACGCCACCGCGCGCGGCATGCGCCAGATGATCGCGGTGATCGGCGATTCCGAGAATGTCGGGTCCATCGGCGTGCATGCCAGCCTGGGCTTCCACCTGGTCGGAACCTTGAAAGCCGTTGGCGTGAAGTTCGGCCGTTGGGTCGATGTGGTATCGATGCAACGCCCGCTCGGACGCGGCGATGCCAATGTGCCGGAGTGATCGGCGGCTCGGACTGCGCTGATGCTGTCTGACAAACGGCTGTGGACCATGGCCGCGTTCGGCTTCATGGCCGGACTGCCGCTGCCGCTGTCTGGCTTCACCTTCCGGCTGTGGCTGTCGGAAGGTGGCGTCTCGTTGGCGATGATCGGGCTGACGGCGAATATCGGCCTGGCCTACTCGCTCAAATTCCTATGGGCACCGGTGTTGGACCAGGCCCGTCCACCCGGCCCCCTGCGCTGGCTGGGGCAGCGGCGCGGCTGGCTAATGACGATCCAGCCGCTGCTGGCGCTTTCTGCCTTGTTGTTGGCATTGTCGGACCCGGCCGCGGCGCCGGTTGCCGCCATCGCCGCCGCGTCCCTGGTCGCTTTCCTCTCCGCCAGCCAGGACATCGCGGTCGACGCCTGGCGGATCGAGGTGTTCCCGCCCAAGCTCCAAGGCGCGGCAATGGCCGTGTATGTCTGGGGCTATCGCGCCGCGCTGCTGATCTCGGGTGCTGGCGCAATCAAGACCGCTGACCTGATTGGCTGGCACGCCGCCCTGCTGGGCGTGGCGCTGCTTCTGGCACTCAGCCCCTTGGTCACTCTGTTGGCCCGCGAGCCAGACGTGGCTCGGGACGACCCTGTCGCGACCCGGGTCGAGCGGTTCGTGCCCCGCATCCGCCACGCCGTGATCGATCCGCTGCGGGAATTCCTGTCCCGGCCCGGCGCGATCACCATCCTGGCCTTCGTTGCCGTGTTCAAGCTGGATGAGGCCATGGCCGGCGTCATGACCGCGCCGTTCTACCGGTCTCTGGGCTTCGACAAGAACGCGATCGCGGTGGCGAATTTCCTGCCCTCGTTGGCCGCAGTGCTGGCCGGGACCGCCATTGGCGGCTGGCTGGTGGCGCGCCTGGGCGTCGGGCGGGCGCTGCTGCTGACCACCTGCGTTCAGAGCACGGCGGTCTCGATGTATGTCGTGCTCGCGTTCTCCCACGGCCAGGTGCATGTCCTGTATTTCACCGTGTTCCTGGAGGCGTTTGTCGGCGGCCTGGCGGATGCGGCGTTCATCGCCTACCTGTCCGGGCTGTGCTCGGTCGCGTTCACCGCGACGCAATACGCGCTGCTGTCGTCGGTTGCCGCGATTGCGTTGCGGACGGTCGGCGGGCTGACCGGGTTCCTGGCCGAGGCGGTGGGGTGGCCGATGTACTACTCGATCTGCGTGCTGGCCACCCTGCCGTCGATCTTCCTGATGCTTCGGGTGTTACGTCGCTACCCGCCGGTGGAGCGGGTGGCGGACTCGTAGGAACCGTTTTCTCCGACATCGGGCAACCTGGACCCGAGACCGAAGAGGAACCGGCGCCGCCGGCATTGGGCAGTGCGGCACCAAGCCCGCCGCGTTCCCAGGACACCCCGTTGCCTGCCAAGCTGAAAATTCTGGCTAACGGCCAGAGATCGCGGTAAGTTACATGTAACTGATCAGAAGGCCCGTCATGGCGACCGCGACCGTTTCCCAGACATCCCGCCTCAAGGTCCGGGAACACCTTGCGCGCCTGCGTGCGTTGGGCCTACGCCCGATGCAGATCTGGGTGCCGGACGTACGCTCGCCCGCCTTCCGCGCCGAAGCGCATCGTCAGTCACTGGCAGTCGCCGCCAGCGTCCACGCGGGCGAAGATCAGGCATTTATCGACTCGGTTTCGGTTCTCGACGACGGGAACGACAGGCCCAAACATGGGCCGATGAAATGAGGCGGGGCGACATCTGGACCGCCGCGGGCGGCAAGGATTATGCGGGCAAGCCGAGCCCGGTCGTCATCGTCCAGGACGATCGGTTCGATGGCACCGATTCGATAACGATCTGTGCCGTTACCACCGATGAGACCGATGCCCCGCTGTTCCGATTGCCGGTGACGCCGAATGAGCGGAATGGCCTGCGCACGGATTGTCGGCTGATGGTGGACAAACTTACCACGGTCCCCAAGGCCAAGATCGGGACCCGGATTGGCAGGTTGGACGATGCCGACTTGCTCCGCCTCAATCAGGCCGTGACGGTATTTCTCGGATTGGCGGTTTCTCCCCGGGCTGGTCGAACGGCATGAACCATGCGGGGCGGACCAGCGTGCCTGCGGAGTCGTCCGACCGCGACAGCCGATCGCATGCGACACATGGCACGGAGCGGTGTGTGGCATCGAGCGATACAGCCGACCGGCGCCGTCGTGTCCGGACCACTCGCGATCGCGCCAGACCTAGTCACGGCGAGCAAGCACGGTCTCTCGCCCCCCAACCAGCACGATTCCCGCATGTGAGGGCCGGCAGGCACAACCACGCCACGCCTGCCGGCCCACCGCACTACTTCGGCTCGATCGGCATCCGCGCGATTGACAGCCACGCCACCGGGGCGCCGGCCTTCTCGGCCGCCTGGTCCGGAGGCACCGAACTGTCCCAGTCCGCCGCGATGAACCGCCGTCCGCTGACTGCATCCGCCGCGTCCGACACCAGCCACAGCAGCGGCTTCACCATGATCTCGGGCTGCAACATCTTGCTGGGATCGCCGGCATTTTCGCCCACCAGAGGCGTGTTGGTCACACCGCCCGGGACCAGCACATTGGCCGTCACCCCGGTGCCCTTCAGATCCGCCGCCAGCACGGCCATCGAGGATTCGGCCGCCGCCTTGCTCGATCCGTAGAGCAGGTAGCCCTCCCGCACCATCGTGCCCAGGCTGGTGGTCACGGTGATGACCCGGCCTTTCCCCGCCTTCAGCATATGCGGCACCACGGCCCGCGCCATCATGATCGGCGCCGTTGCGTTCACCGCCAGGAAGCGCGCCCATTGCTCCGGCGTGATCTCCCAGGCCCGGATCGGGTTCCGCCGCTGATCCGCCTTGACCGCCGCCTGTCCCACGCCCGCCACGTTCAGCAGCACATCGATGCGTCCGGTGGGCTTCAACGCCTCCGCCACGATGCGGTCGAACGAGTCCAGCTGCGACAGGTCGGCTTCCATGGTGATGACGGAGCCCGGCAGGCCCGCGGCCGCTGCCGGCATCGTGGCGAGTGTCGCGGGGTTCCGATCCACCACGAGGACCGTATACCCGGCCCCCACCAGCCCCAGCGCCATGGCCTTGCCGATGCCACTGGCGCCGCCGGTGACGATCGCGGTTTTCCTATCCCCCGCACTGCGATCCGACATGTGTTTCCTCCATTGTTTGTCCGTACCGGGGACTGTTCCAGAAACCGGCCGAGCGCGCCAGTTCCGGGGGCTCGTCCTAGCGTTGTCCGGGGTGTCGTGGTTCCTTGATGACGGGTCCAGGGAGGGTGTGCGGCATGACGGAAGAATTCCCGACGGTGATGGTCGTCGACCACCCGCTGGTCCGGCACAAGCTGACCTTGTTGCGCGACCGCCTCACCTCCTCGGCGCAATTCCGCGCCCTGACCCGGGAACTGAGTGTGATGATCGGCCTGGAAGCCACGCGCGACCTGGCGCTGGAGCCCATCCCCATCGAAACCCCCTTGGAACCCATGCAAGGTCACCGCCTGCTCGGCGGCGGCCCCTGCGTCGTCTCGATCCTGCGGGCGGGCAACGGAATGCTGGACGGGATGCTCCAGATCATGCCGAGTGCCCGGGCCGGCCATATCGGCCTGGCGCGCGACGAGGCGACCTTGGAACCGGTCGAATACTACCTGAAACTGCCCGCCGAGATTGGGGGGGGGGGGGGGGAGCCGTGATCGCGGTGGACCCGATGCTGGCCACGGGCGGGTCGGCGGTGGCGGCAATCGATCGACTGAAGCAGGCTGGTGCCGGCCCCATCCGGTTCGCGTGTCTGATCGCGGCGCCCGAGGGGTTACGACGATTGACCGCGGCCCACCCGGATGTGCCGATCTTCACGGCTGCGATCGACCGGCAACTGGACGAACGCGGCTATATCCGACCGGGCCTCGGCGACGCCGGGGACCGGTTGCACGGAACGGCGTAGGAGGCAGGGTCAAACCGGGCGCGGACGCCCGCGAGGGCTTGCGCTTCAGGCCGGAACGTCGACCAACACCAGTTCCGCCGCCTCGATCGCGGTGATGGCCAGATCCGTCTCGTCGGCGATCGCGACGCCATCCCGGGGCCCGATCAGAACCTTGTTCACCGAGACCGACCCGGTGGCTGGGACAAGGTAGAACGCCCGGCCTGGGGGCTGCGTCAGGTGAATCGTCTCACCTGCCGGCAGAACCCCTGCCAGCACGGCCGCATCGGCATGGAGCGGCAGCGCGCCCGCGGCAGTCTCACCGGTTCGGCCGCTGGCGACGACGGACAGGCGTCCCTCGGTGCGCGGAAAGCGCTCGGTCGCCCAGCCGGGCGCCACGCCAAGCCGATCGGGCATGATCCAGATTTGGAACAGCCGGGTCGGCTCGTCTTCGCGGTTGTATTCCGCGTGGACGATCCCGGTGCCGGCATGCATCACCTGGATGTCGCCGGCGTCCGTGCGTCCCTCATTGCCCAGATTGTCGCGATGGGTGATGGCGCCTTGGCGCACATAGGTCACAATCTCCATGTCCTTGTGCGGATGCGGGTCGAAGCCCGTGCCCGGCGCTATCTCATCGTCGTTCCACACGCGCAGGCGCCCAAACCCCATGCGGTCCGCGTCTCGGTAGCTACCGAAGCTGAAATGGTGGTGGGCGTTGAGCCAGTCATTGCGAAAGCAACCGAGGCTGCTGAAGGGACGCACCTGGATCATGGAGACCTCCTGTCGAGAGATCGTTCGTCAGCGAACAATCTGCCCCGGCAGGTGGGGCGGCAGCCGGCATCTGGCAAGAGCCTTGCGTCAGGCTCCTAGCAGGTCAGCCGCCATCGCATAGCCTCGTCGCCGGTTCGGCGGCACCGGATGGCGACCCGCCACGCGCTCCATCAGCAGGCGGGCGTCATCCTGCAATCCGGCCTTCAGGGCGGAGTCCAGAAAAAGCTGTTCCAGGACATCCTGCTGGGCGTGGCTGCCGCCCAGACGATACATCTCGCCCAGGACCGGACGCATCAGGGCCACCGCCCGCGCGTGCCGGCCGGTGCCATGCGCCAGCACCGCCTCGGTGATGGGAAGGGCGACATCGCCGACCAGACCGGCAATGAGGCCGGGACCTTGGGCGAAATCGCGCATCGCCACCAGCATGTGGTGCGCCGCGCCCTCCCGCCCGGTCGCGGCCAGCGCCATCATCCAGTGAGGCAGGGTGAAGGCGGACAGGCAGTCGCCGATCCGGGCCTCGGCCTTGTCGGCAAGCTCGACCCAGCGGTCGCCGACCGCCACGCCATGCCGGGACAGGCGGAACAGCATCGAGGCCGCGTTCTGCACATCGATATACATATCGGGCATCGCGACGGTCAGCGGGGCCGCCAGGTCGCGGAAAGCCGTGTCGTACAACGCCAGGACCCGGGCCATATCGCCGCGTTCCAGGTGGTACATGGCCAGATGCCACCACAGGTGGTGGCGCAGGTTGTTGCCGAACTCCCAATTGGTCTGCAATCCCTCGACCCAGGCGATGCCCTCACCCCGCCTGCCGGTCATTTCCAACGTATGGGCGACGCCATGCGCGGCCCACAGATCTCCAGGATCCCGCCGGATCGCCTCCCGCCCGGCATGCTCGGCCTCGGTGTAGTAGCCGCTTTCCTCATGCGCGAAGCAGCGGCAGCCAAGGATCGCGTTGTAGCCGGGCTGCGCTTCGCTCCAATGCCGTTCGACGGACAAAACCGATGCGAGCATCGCTTCGGGCCGGCCCAACCAGAAATTGATGAAATGTGCCAGGCGGAAGGCCAGTATGTCGTGCGGATGGTCATGCAGGATCTGATTCCAGACCTGGGCGGCGCGATCCGGTTCCCCCGCAACCCAGGCTTCCAGCGCCGCGGCATGGGCGTGTTCGCGCGCGGTGCCGCGGGAGACGCAACGCCAAGTATCCGCCGCGGCTTCCCGCGCGCGGGGCAACATCGCCTGTTTGTAGGACAGCATGGCGAAGTAGCCCTTGAGGCAATGGGCCATGCCCATGTCCGGATCGGCGGCAAGCGCCGCGGCCAGGCGCTGGGGGGTATCGACGTGATAGGTCAGGTAGCCGTCGACGGCGTGATCGAGCGCCTGTACGGCCTCGGCCGACGCCGCGGTCACGTCCAGACCACGCTTGTCCTTGAACATTCGGGTATCCTCTCGCTGACCGCCCGTCACCGATTGCGTGGGCCGGCGTCCCGGCTAACAGGTCCGGGAACGCCGCCGCTATTACGCCGGGGTTAGCGAAACATTGGCAACGCCCTGGCGGATGATGCCGAGGCGTTCGGCGGCGCCGACCGACAGGTCGACCACGCGTCGGGTGGAATACAGCCGGTCGGTGATGGTCACGACCACCGAGCGGGAGGTGCCGGTCACGGTGACCCGCACTTTCGTGCCGAATGGCAGCCAGGGGTGCGCCGCCGTGAGCGCCTTCTGGTCGAACCGGGCGCCGCTGGCGGTGCGCTTGCCATGATGCGCCCGACCATAATAGGAAGCATATCCTGTTTCACTCGCCCAACTGGACGAATTTCTGTTTTGGTGAGGAGGATTGTCCTCCGCATGGGCGCGTCCGGGATGCAATGTGAGCAAGACGCCCGCCGCTATCCCTGCCATCGCCAAGTACTGTCGCCTCATGAGCCGACAGACAATCGGATTTTTTCTAATATATCGTGAACCCCTGTTGGGCCGCTGATTCAAGGCGCAATAACGCCCCCACAATGTGGTCGAAATGACCGACATTGTCTTATGGAAATCCACCAAACCGGTGAATTTGCGGCATTTTATCGTGCCGACGGTGCTATCTTCCCGTCCCATCCCGACTATAATGCTGTCTTTCCACTCGAGTGGCAACCCCGCGGCCCCAGGAAATTGCTCATAAATTTGAACCGACTTAACAACGATAGGCCGGGGGCGGCGGTGTTGCCATGATCGCGACCACGATGTCCGCGCTGGCCTCTCCCTTGGTGATCGTGCTGTTCGGCGTGCTGGTGGCGTCCCTGCTGCGCGGGTTCACCGGGTTCGGTTTCGGACTGGCGGCGGTGCCGCTGCTCAGCCTGGCGCTGCCCCCCGCGCAGGTGGTGCCCTTCGTCGTGGTGCTTCAGGTGGTCGTCGGATTGGGGGGGCTGCGCGCGGCGTGGCCGCATTGCGACTGGCGGTCCGTGGCGGGGCTGGCGCCCGGCCTGGTCATGGGAATCCCGGTCGGGCTGGTCGTGCTGACACATCTGCCGGCGAACCCGGTCCGCCTCGCCATCGGCCTGATCATCGCCGCTTCCGTCATCCTGCTGGCCAAGGGCGCTCATCTGCCACAGCGCCCATCACGCGGTCTGACGATCGCCACCGGACTGCTGTCCGGCATCGTCAGCGGGCTGGCATCGATGGGTGGGCCGCCAATTGTCGTGTATCTGCTGGCACTTGGTCACAGCGCTGCCGTGGTACGAGCCACATCCATCGTATTTTTCATGCTGTCAGGTGTGGTGTCGGTGGTGCCGATGTCTTTTTCCGGCCTGATCGATCAGGATGTCCTGGTCTGGGCAGCTTTGTCGGTGCCGGTACTGTTCGGAGGCTCCTGGCTGGGAACTTGGGGCTTCCACCGTGCCAAGCCGCATCACCACCGAATGACCGCATTGATCGTTCTGTCGGTGCTGGCGGCCGTGCTGATCGCCCGATCCCTGGCCGCCGAAGTCGGCATCCTCGGCTAGGCCGGGGTCGGACCCGGCGGGTCGGGGGCGTGATCGGGGCGGGCGAGAGCTACTTCAGGGACGCCAGATAGGCGATCAGGTTGGCCCGCTGCTGGGGGTCCTTCTGGCCGACATAGACCATGATCGTGCCCGGGATGACCGCCTTCGGATTGGTCAGATACGGGTCCAGTTGCGCCTCGTCCCAGGTGATGCCGCTGTCCCGGTTGGCGGCGGAGTAGCGGAAGTTCGGCACCGTCCCGGCCTTGCGCCCGACGATCCCGAACAGGCTGGGGCCGATCATGTTCTTGCCCTGTACCACCGCATGGCATATGGCGCATTGCCGCTTGAAGACCCCTTCGCCAGCGGCCGCATCCTGGGCGCGGGCCGGCAGGGCGCCCAACAAGGTCATGGAAACGGCCAGAATGAGGAAATTTTTCATATCAATCCTAAGACAAGTGGTGGGCGGTCAAAATCGTCAATCGGGGCCTCCGACCCCGCCGCGATGCTGCTTGGTGCGGGCCCGATGCGCCTTTGCTTCCAGGCGGCGCTGGCGGGATCCCGCCGTCGGTTTGGTCGCGATGCGCCGGATCGGCGCGACGGCGGCGCGCTGGATGAGTTGTATCAGAGTCTCCATTGCCTCTGTCCGGTTGCGGTCCTGGGTACGATGCCGCTGCGCCGTGATCAGCAGGTCGCCTTCCAGGGTCAACCGCTTCCCCGCCAGTTTCTCCAGGCGTGCGCGGACCGCGAACGGCAGATCGGTGCGGTTGAGGTCGAGGCGAAGTTGCACCGCGGTCGAGACCTTGTTGACGTTCTGCCCGCCTGGGCCGGAAGCGCGGATGAACGTCTCCTCGATCGCGCGCTCGTCCAGGGCGATGGTGGGCGTGATGCGGATCATGGACGGAACCAGGGCCTTGGCGATGGGGGACGGGCGGGAGAGATAGTCTCGGGCAGGACGGACCACAACGGTTGGATGATCGGGTTGCGCGGCGGACGTGTCGCGTCGAACCGTCTCAGGCCGGAGTGCTGAACGCGGCGGCCGCTTGGATTGTCGCGCAAGGGTCGGGCACGCAAGGGCTGGCGCGCACGGTCTGGCGTGCCATCTCCGCGCTTCGCTGCCTCGGTCGTTGAGTGGCCCTCCAGGATCAGCGCTGGTGATGAAGTCGACACTGACGTCGACCTTGTTCTTTTCCCCCCAAGCAGCGATCTGCGTCATCGTCCCCTCGCCGGGCGCGGCAGTCCGGCTCCGGCCGATGCCTCCGTCCCATCGTAGCGTTCGGAGACCCGATCGACGGTGGCAGCAGAGTTCGGACGAGTCATTCCATCGGATTTTGTCGCCTACACCCGCAAATCCGCCAGGGCCGGCGATCCCACCTCATCCGTCCAGACCTTGAAACTGGCCAGGGTGTTGGGGCCGAACGTATTGCTCAGCGGCACATCGACCGCATCGCGGCCGCGGCCCATCAGGATCCGCCCGATGCGAGGTGTGTTGTTGCGGGCGTCGAAGGTATGCCAGGCGCCGCTCAGATAGACCTCGAACCAGCCGGCGAAATCCATCGCGCTGTAGGGCGGTGGGATGCCGATATCACTCAGGTAGCCGGTGCAATAGCGTGCCGGGATGTTCATGCAGCGGCACAATGCGACGGCAAGATGCGCAAAATCCCGGCAGACGCCGCGCTTTTCGTGGAACGCTTCCCACGCGGTGCGGGTCGGGCGGGCATCGGCGTAGTCGAACTTGATGTGGTTGTGCACGAAATCGCAGATCGCCTGGACGCGCGCCCATCCGGTCGGGGCGTGGCCGAACAACTGCCAGGCAGCTTCGGACAGATGGTCCGTCTCGCAGTAGCGGCTGCCCAGCAGGAACACCAGCACGTCGTCCGGCAAATCCTGGACCGGGTGCTGCTGCGCGTGCGGCACGACCGGGTCCGGCAGCCCGGAATCGTTCAGCACCGCGCTGCTGGCGATGCGGATCCGGCCCTGCGGCGCCACGATCCGGGTGCACCAATTGCCGAAACTGTCGCGGTAGGCGCGGATGGGCACCGCGGGCTCGGTCGTCAGGTGATCCGGCACGACGATATCGGCCGCGCGTGAGTGGTGGACATTCAGCAGCATCAGCATGGGAGTCGGCTGAATGCAGTCGTAGATCAACTCATAGCCGACCTGGATTTTCATGGCGGTGCCTTACGGTGAATAGGGGTGGGCGGTGCCGGTGGACGCAGTGTCCGCAATCACGAATAACATTTCAGGGCGTGTGATGGTTTCAATGGCCGATGTGACGGCGATTGCCCTGGCATTTGTCCATGCAACAGATGGGCCAGTGAGCTCCCTATGTCAGGCCTGCCATATAATTCCTATCCCGAATCCAGCGGGTACGGGCATGCTTCTCAGGACCCCGTCATAAGCGGCCGACGCCGTGTCGCACATCGACCATCCACAATCAGGAAGCACGCCCCATGGCTCGTGAGACGATCTACCTCGTCCAGGCATTCAAACCCGGCAAGGGACAGCGGCTGATGTCCGACACGCCGATCCGTTGCAAGTCGGTCGACACCGCCCGCCGGACCGCGGAGCGCCTGGTGCCGACCAAGGCCGGTGTCGTCGCGTTTTCGACCGCTGGTGACCCGGAACTCGGCGAGTATGACGACGAACCCACCATCATCTTCCGGGCGGGGCGGTTGCCGCAGAATTTCCAGGAGGCTTGAGCTCAGGCCGTACGGCAAGACCGGACGCCGAATGCCTACCAGATTGCGAGACCCACGTGGACCGCGCCTCACTCTCGTACTGCAATCGCGACACACAGGGTCGGTCCACTGTGTGAGTCGGAACACCGAACCAAAGCGCCAATACAGGCGACAGCAAATACGAACTCCCCTTGGGTGGGGTGTGCCTGAAGCGGCTCGCTTCGCCGATCCCGGTCGGCGCTTCCGGCGAGGTGCAAGGGTGTTCCGGCCCGAGGACACTGTCCATCGAAGGCGGGACATGAACTGATCGTCCGCCGCTCGCCGGGGCGGGCGCCAGGACGGCCGAACAGTGGAATACCACGGCTATTTTACCCGGCCTCATCAGCCGGTTTGCGGCCACGGCGCGCCGCCGCTATGGTCCGGCGCCCTTCGGGGGCGATGACAGACGGGATACGAAAGCCAAGTGGTCGATATCTTTGACGAGGTCGATGAGGATCTGCGCGCCGAGCGGGCTAAGAACCTGCTTATACGGTATGGCGGGGTGATCGTCGCGGGCTGTATTGCCGTCGTCGCCGCGGCCGGGGGCTGGCAGGCATGGAACTGGTGGCAGGCAAAGCAGGATGCCGCCGCCGCCGCCGCGTTCGTCGGCGCGATGAACCGGACCGAAGCATCCCCGCTTGCTGGCGCCGGCGACCAATCCGCCGCAATAGCCGCGTTCGAGGCCCTGTCAGCCGGCGCTCCAGACGGGTATCGAACGCTGGCGCGCCTGCGGGCAGCGGCGTTGAAGGCGCAACAGGGGGATCTGCCGGGCGCCTTGGCACTCTGGGATCAGGTCGCCGGCGATTCGTCCGCTGACCCTTTGCTGCGGGATCTTGCCAGCCTGCTCTGGGCCGAACGCCAGTTGGACAAAGGCGATCCAGCGCTGCTGGAGGCGCGCCTGAAACCGTTGATCCTGCCCGGCAATGCCTGGCGTCCGATGGCGCGGGAGCAATTGGCGCTGCTCGATCTCCGCCAAGGGCGAGACGATGTCGCCAAGACCGCCTTCCGTGCCCTGGCCGAGGATGTCACCGCCCCTGCCGGTGTCCGTGGCCGCAGCACCGCGATCCTCGGCCGGCTTGGCGGCTGAGGCATGAGCCGGCATCTTACAAGATCGGGACGAAAGGCTGTTGGCGTGACAGGCAAACCAGACGTGAGTCCTGGCGGCGGGCCAAGCCGTCCTGCCGATGACGGGCTGGGCCGTCGCACTGAAGGCGCACTGGGCCGTCGCGACCAAGGCGCGCTGGGCCGTCTTGCCGATGGCGCGCTGACCCGCCGCGTTGCCTTGCTCGCCCCGTTGGCGCTGGGTGGATGCGGCCTGTGGGACGATTGGTTCGGCGACAAGAAGACCCCGCTGCCCGGCAAGCGCGAACCGGTCATGAGCGGCCAGACCTCCCTGAAAGTCAGCGAGGGCGTGCCAAAGGTCTCCCTGCCACCCGCGGTCCGGAACGCGGCCTGGCCGCAAGCCGGTGGCAATCCCGCCCATTTGATGGGCCATCTGGCCGCGAATGAGCGTCTGGGCGTGGCATGGCGGTCCGACATCGGTGACGGCGGCGGCTACCGGCAGAAAATTCTGGCCCAGCCCGTGGTCGCGAACGGTATCGTCTTCACCATGGACTCCGATGCCGTGGTGTCCGCCTTCGACCTGGCCAGCGGCAATCGGGCCTGGCGCTTCGATACCAAGGACAAGGACAACGAAAGCTCCAATATCGGGGGCGGCCTCGGTGTTGATCAGGGCACGCTCTACGCAGTCAACGGCCTGGGCGATGTCCTCGCCATCGACCCCGCGAACGGCACCGAGCGGTGGCGGGCCGATCTTGGCGCCCCGGCGCGATCCGCCCCGACCATCGCCGAGGGCCGCATCTTCGTCACCACGATCGAGGAAAAACTGGTCGCTCTGGCCTCCAGCGACGGCCACACCCTCTGGTCCCACCGCGCCTCTACCCCCACCACCTCTCTGCTCGGCCGGCCCGCGCCCGCCTATTCGCGCGGCCTGATCGTGGGCGGCTTCGGATCGGGCGAGTTGTCGGCCCTGCGCGCCGATTCCGGCCGTGTCGCCTGGACCGACGGCCTGGGCGCCACCCGTGGGCGATCCAGCATTGCCGACCTGCTGTCCATCCGCGGCGCGCCCGTCATCAGCGATGGCCGGGTCTACGCCATCAGCATGGGTGGACTGCTGGCGGCGATCGACCTGCCCACCGGGCGGCGGCTATGGGAGCGGCAGATTGCGGGAGCAGACGCACCGCTGGTCGCCGGCGACTGGCTGTTCGTGATCTCGGTCGATCAGGAGATGACCGCGATCAACGCCTTGGATGGCCGAATCGCCTGGATCACCGCCCTGCCGCGCTGGGACAATCCGGAAAAGCAGCGCGACGCGCTGACCTGGTTCGGCCCGTTGCTGGTCAGCGACCGGCTGGTCGTCACCGGTACCAATGGGGAAGCGCTGTCGATCAGCCCCTATACCGGCGAGATCATCGGTCGGCAGCCTTTGTCCGGCGCCGCGTCCCCGGTGCCTCCCTTGTTGGCGGATGGCACGCTGTTGGTGGTCTCCGATGACGGGCGCGTGACAGCCTTCCGCTAAACGCCGACGCATATCGCCCGCATCCATGCTATAGGGCCGGCCGCGTGTGACATCGATGACGCCGAACACCGCCGGTTGGGCCGCCAGGCGGCGGTCACGGCGCGCCTCTGGCGTTCGATGCAATCGGTTGTTGCTCCCTTCGGCCCTTTGCCCCCTTTGGGGCCCATTGTCTGCGAGACCCATGCTGCCTGTCGTCGTCATCGCCGGTCGTCCCAATGTCGGGAAATCCACGCTGTTCAACCGGCTTGCGGGCCGTCGTACCGCGCTGGTCGCCGATACGCCCGGCGTCACCCGCGACCGCAAGGAAGCCGAAGCGATGTTGCGGGGCCGCCTCGTCCGCCTGATCGACACCGCCGGCCTGGAAGAAGCCGCGCCGGAAACCCTCGCCGGCCGGATGCGCGCAGGGTCCGCCGTCGCCGTGTCGCAGGCCGATCTGATACTGTTCGTGATCGACGCGCGGGCCGGGATCTCTCCGGCGGACCGACACTTTGCCCAATGGCTGCGTCGGCAGAACCGCAAGGTGCTGCTGATTGCCAACAAGGTCGAGGGGCGGATGGCGGAATCCTCGGTCCTGGACGCCTATTCTCTCGGGCTGGACGAACCGGTTGCCGTCTCCGCCGAACATGGCGATGGCATCTCCTTCCTGATGAAGGAAATCGCCGACCGCCTTCCCCCGCCGGAACCCGAACCCGAGGACGCACCAGACACCACCCCCCTGAAACTGGCCATTGTCGGGCGGCCGAACGCCGGCAAATCCACCCTGCTCAACCGTCTGCTGAACGAGGACCGGATGCTCACCGGCCCCGAACCCGGCCTGACCCGCGACGCCATCACCTCTCTGGTCACCGACGCGGACGGGCACCGGTATGAGATCGTCGATACCGCCGGATTGCGCCGGCGCGCCCGGATCGAGGCGCCGCTGGAGAAAATGTCCGTCAGCTCTGCGATCGAGGCCCTGAAAATGGCCGAAGTCGTGGTCCTCGCGATCGATGCGGTGGAGGGCATCCACGACCAGGATCTGCAAATCGCCCGCCTCGTCGAACGTGAGGGGCGGGCGTGCGTCATCGCCCTCAACAAGTGGGACGCGGTGCCGGACCGGAATGCCGTGCGACGCGCCATCACCGAGCGGCTGGAGGAAAGCCTCGCCCAGATGAAGGGCATCCCGGTGGTGGCCTTTTCAGCCCTGACCGGCGCCGGGGTGGAACGGCTGCTGCCCGCCGTGCGGCAGGCGCATCTAGTCTGGAACAAGCGCGTGCCCACCGGTGAGTTGAACCGCTGGTTCGAGCATGCGTTGGAACGCCACCAGCCGCCTATGGTCTCCGGGCGCCGGCTGAAACTACGCTACATCACCCAGGCGAAGGCCCGTCCGCCCACTTTCATCGCCTTCGGCACCCGCGCCGAACAGATGCCCGAGGACTACCAGCGCTATCTCATGAACGGGCTACGGGAGACGTTCGACCTGCCCGGCACACCCATCCGCCTGCAATTCCGCGGCACGAAAAACCCCTACTCCGAAAGCTGAACCCGGTGTTCTGGGGCTTGCTGCTGGCGCGCGCCGCGGCGAGCGCCGCGTTCGTCGTGATCGTGACCTCCTTGGCCCAGGCGATCGGGCCGTTCTGGGGCGGCTTGCTCGTCAGCCTGCCGATCTCGGCCGGTCCCGCCTATGTGCTGCTGGCATGGGACCAGGACGACGCATTCATCGCGCAAAGTGCCGTCGGCAGCCTGGCCGCCAATGCGGCGACGACCCTGTTCACCTTGACCATCGTCAAACTCGCCCCGCGCACGGCGTGGCCCGTCGCCTTGAGCAGCGCCGTTCTGGTCTGGCTGCTGGGCGCGTCGCTGGTGCGGCAGATGGACTGGACCCTGGCTTCGGCCACGATGCTGAATGGAGTGATCTCCGCGCTGAGCCTGTGGCTGGTCCGGCATGTGCGCCCGCCGCCCGGTCCCGGTGGCCCGATCGCGGTTCGGCGATGGTATGACCTCCCGCTGCGGGCGCTGACGGTGGGCGGCCTGGTCGCGACGGTGGTGGCCGGCAGCACCTGGATGGGTCCCACCGTGACCGGCATGGCGGCCGTTTTCCCGATCATGCTGACAGGACTGGGACTTTTGGCCCTGCCCAGGCTGGGCGGACCGGCCGGGGCGGCACTGTTTGCCAGTACGATGCAGGCGATGACCGGGTTTACCCTGGCCTTGCTGGTGCTGGGGCTGACGGCGTTACCCTTGGGCCGCTGGTGGGGGATGGCCAGCGCGATCGCCGCGCAATTGGTGTTCGCGGCCTGGTTGCTGCTGATGCGGCACCGAACCGGGGACCGCCTGCCCAGACGCGGCGGATAAGGACCGGCACCGCCAAGGCCAGTTGGATCGGGTGACCGATCAAGTGGAGAACCCGGCGACGGATTGAGGGCCCGGGCCGCGTCCGGGGTGTTGGGTTTGGCATCGCCAGCGGTATATATTCTTTTTATGTTCTATAATGCACAGCGCTGCAACGGAGATGGCCCAATTTTCGGTGTCGTTCGGAGGCCGGTTGGCAATCGAGAGCGACACGGTTCTGCCTCCCGACGCGCGCCAATCCTGGCGTCATGTGAAGGTGCTGGACCAACGGACTTGGACCAAGCCTATGCGCGTTTACCCCGACATTTTGAACGGGTCGTAATTACTATGCGGAGGTACTGGCGGACCTCAACCGGACGAGCGGCAGGGCCACCAGCATCGACGCACCTCCGACGACCGCCATCGCCAGGAACGCCAGACCACCATGGTTGGCATACAGCCAGCCAGCGACCAGCATCATGATGCCATTCGGCGCCCCGTATCCCAGCGCGCCATGCAATGCCTGGGCTGTGGCCGCCCGCTCCATCGGCACATGACGGCTGAGCACGGTCATCGCGGAAATATGCTGCATCGCGAAGGTCGCCGCGTGCAGCAGTTGGATGACCGCCAGAATTGCCAGAGGCGGACTGGCCGCGGTGACGCTCCATCGGATCGCGGACGCCAAGCCCGCACAGAAGGTCAGACCGGCAGGTCCCAGATACGCGATCAGGCGACGGCCTCGGGCGAACAACAGGATCTCCATGATGATGCCCTCGGCCAACAACAGGCCGATGACCGTGTCGCTGAAACCCTGGGATCGCCAGAACAGCGCCGCGAACCCGTAATAGGCCGCGTGTGCGCCCTGGATCAGCCCGCTGGAGGCAACGGCCAGGCAGAAGCCTCGATTGCGGAACAACGCCATGCCGTTGAAGCTGCGAGCAACGGCCGGTGGCGCGGCGGCCTCCGGCAGCAACCGGGTGAACAAGGTGGCCAGCCCATAGCCGGCTGCCATCAACCAGGGCACCACCCAGGATCCGATCGCCGTCAGCAAGGACCCCACCGTCGCGGTGGTGATCATGAATGTGGCCGAACCGATGGCCCGCACCGGCCCGTATTCCATGCGCCCCTCACGCGCCAGGGCCAGCGCCAGGGAGTCGATCAACGGATTGAGCGCCGACGCCGCGATCCCCTGACCGGACGCCACCAGGACCAGCAGAACGAAACCATGCGCGGGCACGAACATCAGCGCCATCGCCGTCGCCGCCAGGCCGGCCACCAGCAGGACCGGACGCCGACGGCCGATGCGATCGGTTACATTGCCCCAGCCCGGTCCGGCCAGGATGCGCAGGAATGTGGCGGTGCCCAGGATCTGCCCGATCTCCTCGGCCGAGATCCCCCGGTCGGAATACCAAAGCGGCATGAAGCCGGTGACCGCGATCGACGTGAAATAGGCACCAACGACAAGCCCGACCCGCGCGGAAACCGACACGAGCCGCGATCAGCCGGCGCGTTGCAGGGCGGCCGCCTCACGCACCTTGCGGGCCATGGAGGCGATGCCATTGCCGCGATTGGTCGACAGCGCCTCCAGCAGGCCAAGGTCCTTCAGAAAGACCGGGTCGGTCGCCAGGATTTCGTCCACCGGCCGGCCGGAATACACACGCAACAGTAACGCCACCAGGCCGGAGACGATCGCCGCGTCCGAGGCGCCGGCGAAAAACATGCGGCCGTCCCGGATCGTGGCCTCCATCCAGACACGGCTTTGGCAGCCGGGCACGCGGTGCGCATCGTCGGCCCATAGCTCGGGGAATGGCGGCAGTTTCCGGCCCATCTCGATGATGAACTGGTAGCGTTCCATCCAGTCATCGAAAACGTCGAGTTCCTCGCCGATCGCAGTGATCGCGGCGGCCGCGGTGGGTTCTTCCGGGATGACAAACGGGTCTTGCATGGGATCCTTTACAACTTCAGCAGGCGACGCGCATTGCCGCTGGCGATCTTGGCCTTGTCCTCCGCACAAAGTGGGATGCGGTGCAGCCAGTCAGTGGCTGGCCTGTTGGGCGCGAACGGCCAGTCGACCGAGAACATGATGCGGTCGACGCCGAGTTCCTGCACGCACATCATCAGCGCCGGGTCGGACCAGAAGCCGCTGGTGGTGACATGGAAATGCGAAGTGAAGATGTCGCGGAACCATTGTTCGTGGCGGCCGTCCCGCGCCAACGTCATATTGATGCGCCATGTGTAGAAAGGAAGCCCCTCGCCCAGATGACCGAAGATCACCTGCATGCCCGGGTATTTATCGAACACGCCTGACAGCACCAACCGCAATCCCTGGGTCGCGGTTTCCATCGTGAAGCCCCAGGCGGCGCGCAGGATGATCGGGAATTTTTCGACATACTCCTTGTAGTAAGCGTCGATGACCGCCTGGGATGGAACGGATGGATGGAAATAGAGCGGCACGTCCAGCGCCTGGGCCCGCTCGAAAATCGGCCAGAAATCGGGCTCGTCCAGGAAGCGGCCATTGGTCAGGCCATGCACCATGGCGCCCTTGAAACCCAGCTTGGTGACCGCGCGCTCCAGTTCGTCCGCGGCCGCCTTGGGATCCGGCGTTGGGATGGTGGCGAACCCGGCAAAGCGGTCAGGATGGTTGCCGATGGCCGACTGCAGCCGGTCGTTCACCAAGCGAGACATGCGGACGGCGCTTTCCGCGTCCATCTTCTGCACCGAAGGCGCCGAATGGGAGATGACCTGGATGTCGATCCCCGCCTCATCCATCTCCTTCAGGCGGAGGTCACCCAGGGATTCCAGGCGGTCACGCACGTGGGCGGCGGCGTTGGCATCCAACGGTCCGTATAAGGCGCCCAGTTCGGGGTCCTGAAAATGCTCTTCGAGGGCGATGACCTGGGGTTTGGTTGGAAGTTTCGCTGGCATGGACCTGCTCCGGTTCCGGACGTTAGGACGCTTGTGCCATGATCCGGGCGTCTGGCGCCATCGGTCGGCCTCCATCTGGCAAGGCAATCGGGTGAAGCCCCAGGGCTCCGCCCCGGACCCCGCGAGGGGCTTTGCCCCCTCGACCCCCACCAAGGCTGGGCCTTGGATGCCGTTTATTGGGTCAGGGACGCAAGGGGGCCGACACGGACGTTGCGACGCCATGGTTGGCCCCCTTGCGTCCCTGACCCAAAAGATCGCGGTCCAGGGGCCGCGCCCCTGGTGGGTTCGACGGGCGAAGCCCTCGCGGGGTTTGGGGCGGCGCCCCAAGGTTTTCTTTCTGGGCGACGTCCGACGCCTGACATAGGCTCCCCTCCGAGAGACAGCGGGAGGGTACGATGACGATTCTGCAGGCGGTGGAGCGGTTGGACATCCAGGTGCTGGTCGACAATGTCACCGACAGCCTGTCCTCCACACCCGGCTTCGTGACCCGGGAATGGGGGCAGTTGCAACGCCAGGGGATGCGGCTGGTGACCGGCGCGTCCCTGTGCTGCGCCAATCACGGCTTGGCGTTGGTGATCACCGCGCACGGGCCGGATGGGGCAAAGACGATCCTGTTCGACGGTGGGCCCGTGGACTATGCGGTCGAGCGGAACGGCATGCGCCTGGGTATCGATTTCGGTGCGGTCGGCGCCGTCATGTTGTCGCACGGCCATTGGGACCATGCCGGTGGCCTGCCGACTGCACTGCGTCTGATCAACCAGGCAAATGGCGGGCAGGCAGTGCCGCTCTTTCTGCATCCGGGCATGTTCGGGTGGTACGGCCAGCGCCAACCCGATGGCGGCGTGCTGCCGGCCGAACCGATCCCGACCCCGGAGCAATGGGTCACCTATGGGGCCGAACCAGTGGTGACGACCGAGGCTCGAACCTGCCTGGACGGCGCATTCTTGATCAGCGGCGAAGTCCCCCGCGTGACGTCCTACGAAAAGGGCCTGACCAGCCAGGTCCGCCAGACCGACGACCGCAAATCCTGGCGGCCCGACCCGCTGGTGATGGATGAGCGGTTCCTGGCCGTGCATGTCCGGGGCAAGGGACTGGTGGTGTTCAGCGCCTGCTCGCATGCCGGCATCGTGAATGTGCTGCACCACGCACGGGCCAGCTTCCCCGATGTGCCTCTGCACGCGGTCATGGGCGGATTCCATCTGTCGGGCCCGACCGAAGCGATCATCCCCGAAACCGTGCGTGACATGGGTGGTTTCGGTCTGGACCTGATGATCCCGGCACATTGCACCGGTTGGCGCGCAGTGAATGCGATGGAACGGGCCTATGGGGAAAAAGTGGTCGTGCCGTCGGCGGTCGGAAAGCGGTTCAGCCTGTAACGGCGTTGGCCCGCACCCAGTCGATGAACTCCGCGTCGTCGATCTCTCCGGATGTCATGGCGAGCATCACCACCACGGCCTCGGCGTCGCTGACCGGGAACCGGCAGCCGTTCAGCAGCAGGAACGACTCCAAAGCCACATAGGCCGTTCGCTTGTTGCCGTCGACGAACGGGTGGTTGCGTGCAATCGCGATCGCATACAACGCCCCAAGTTCGGGGATGTCGGGATCGCCATAACCAGCACGGTTCAGTGGACGCGCGAGGGCGCTATCCAACAAGCCCTCGTCGCGCAAACCCAACGCGCCGCCATGTTCGGCCAGTTGTTCATCGTGGACGGCAAGAATGAGCTGGCGAGATAGCCAGATGGTCACTTGGCCAGTTCGCGCAGCACCGCCCGCCGCTCCCGCATCACACGACGCGCGACCTCCATCTGTGCCTTAAAATCGGGATCGGCCGTGGTCAGCCGAACCCCGTCGGGCTGGTCGATCGCGTAGACTGTGGAACCCTTCGCCAAGCCAAGCTTGGCCAGCAGCTCGCGCGGCAGAATCACACCGACCGAATTGCCGATCTGGGTCAGTTTCAGCGTGTGCATGGGCTTACCCTCCTGGTTCGCACGGTCGTTATAACATCCGTGCGAACCTATGGCTAGAGGATAAACCGGCTGAGATCACCCTTCTGGGCGAGCGGCGCCACTTTCTCATTCACGTAAGCCGCATCGACAGTGATCGACTCCCCCGCGCGGTCGGTAGCGGTGAAGCTGATATCCTCCAGCAGCCGTTCCAGCACCGTGTGCAGCCGGCGCGCGCCGATATTTTCCACTCGGTCGTTGATCTCCGACGCCAGATCCGCCAGTGCGTCGATAGCGTCCTCGGCAAAATCCAAGGTGACCTTCTCGGTCCCCATCAGCGCCGCGTATTGCTTTACCAGGGAGTGTTCAGGTTCGGTCAGAATCCGCCGCAGATCATCGCGCGACAGCGGCGACAGCTCCACGCGGATTGGCAGGCGACCTTGCAACTCCGGCAGCAGGTCCGACGGCTTGGCCAGATGGAACGCGCCCGAGGCGATGAACAGCACATGATCCGTCTTCACCAGCCCGTATTTGGTGTTCACGGTCGTGCCTTCGATCAACGGCAGCAGATCGCGCTGCACGCCTTCGCGGGACACGTCGCCACCGCGGAAACCGCCCTCCGTGGTGCGGGCGCAGATCTTGTCGATCTCATCGATGAAGACGATGCCGTGGTTCTCCGCGTGCGCGACCGCGTCCTTGGTCAGTTGGTCATTATCAAGCAACTGATCGGCCTCCTCGGCCTCCAGCACCTTGCGCGCGGCTTCCACCGTCATCCGCCGCTTCTGCTGCGGCCGGTTGCCCATCAGGCCCTTCATCATCTCCGACAGATTGATCACCTGCCCCGGAGGCATGCCCGGCATATCGAACTGCCCGATCGGGTTGGAGACGGGTTCCGAGACGGAAATGTCGATCTCCTTGCCCTCGAACTCCCCGTTCCGCAGCATGCGGCGGAACTTCGAGCGGGTGTCCGCGGCGGCGTCTTCCCCTACCAGCGCAGTGATCAGCCGCTCCTCCGCCGCCAGTTCCGCCTTCGCCCGCACATCCTTGCGGGAGGCATCGCGCAGCAAATTCAGGCTGGCATCAACCAGATCGCGGACAATGCTTTCGACGTCGCGGCCGACATAGCCGACCTCGGTGAATTTCGTGGCCTCGACCTTCAGAAACGGCGCCTGCGCCAGCTTGGCCAGCCGCCGAGCGATTTCCGTCTTCCCGCAACCGGTTGGACCAATCATCAGGATGTTCTTCGGCACCACTTCTTCCCGCATCGCCTCCGGCAGATGCTGCCGGCGCCAGCGGTTACGCAGAGCAATCGCCACCGCGCGTTTCGCATCCCCCTGCCCGACGATGAAGCGGTCGAGCTCTGAGACGATCTCGCGCGGGGAATAGGTTGGTACTTCCATCAGATGGACTCGATGATGATGTTGCCATTGGTATAGACGCAGATTTCCGAGGCGATTTTCATGGCCCGCCGGGCGATCTCTTCCGCTGAAAGTCCGTCAATCTCCATCAGGGCGCGGGCAGCGGCGAGGGCGTAATTACCGCCGGAGCCGATGGCGATCACACCGTCCTCCGGTTCCAGCACGTCGCCGTTTCCGGTCAACGTGAAGCTGCGCTCCTTGTCGGCGACCGCCATCATCGCCTCCAATCGACGTAGGTAGCGGTCAGTGCGCCAGTCCTTCGCCAGTTCCACGCAGGCGCGTTCCAACTGGTTGGGAAAACGTTCCAGCTTGGTTTCCAATCGCTCCAGCAGGGTAAACGCATCAGCCGTGGCACCGGCGAACCCGGCGATGACATTGCCGCGCTTCGGGTCGCCGATACGACGGACCTTGCGGGCATTGCCCTTGACGATGGTAGGGCCAAGGCTGACCTGGCCGTCTCCGGCCATGGTGACGTGTCCATCCCGCCTGACGCACAGGATGGTGGTGCCGTGCCATCCGATCGGATCGGCCGCGGCGAGGGAATTGTGCTGCATGACGGCGCTAGATGGCGTGCCCCAGACCGCTCGGCAAGGGCCTGGGGGCACCGAGCGTCCCACGCACCGGGTCGGCTGCAGCGATCGCGCCATCAGGTAGGCCGCGACAGGAATATCAGACCCACGAAAACCCAGGTCGGCAATCCCCGGCGTTGCATTATGGTCCGTGCAGCCCGGGATCCTGCCAGGGTGGCCGAAAGCGCCGCCTTGTTGTTGCGGCCGTCGATCCAGGTGAACAGCTGCGCCGAGCGGTTTCCCGAGGTTGAAGCGAACGGCGTGGGTTACCTGAAGATCCCGGGCAAGCCCACGGGACTGGGGATCTAGGCAGGCTTACGTCTGATCGGACGAGGGCTGGTCGGCATGCCTCGCACATCCAGCCCACCGCACCGTTCCAGTCAGGCGGAAAACGCTCTAGACACCGAACCGGCAGCGGGATGAGGTAACACCATGGCACGTCAGCTCAAGGTCGCGGTCCAGATGGACCCGATGGAAAGCATCAACATCGATGGCGACTCGACCTTCGCCCTGATGCTGGAAGCGCAAACCCGCGGCCACGAGCTGCTGCACTACGAAGTGCGGCACATGGCGCTGAAGGAAGGCGTCAAGCGACCAGGCCAAAAGCGGGAGGAGCGGCTGTTCGCGCGCGTCCGCCCGGTGACCGTGCAACGCCAGCGAGGCGCCCATTACAATTTCGGGGCGATGGAGATGGCTGATCTGGGCCAGATGGACGTGGTGCTGATGCGCCAGGACCCTCCGTTCGACATGGCCTATATCACCGCGACGCACCTGCTGGAGCACATTCATCCGAAGACGCTGGTGGTGAACGACCCGGCCTCCGTCCGGAATGCGCCGGAAAAGATTCTGGTCACGCATTTTCCCGATCTGATGCCACCCACCATGATCACCTGGGACATCGAGGCGATCCGGGATTTCCGGACCGAATACAAGGACATCATCGTCAAGCCGCTGTTCGGCAACGGCGGCGCCGGAGTGTTCCGTATCAAACCGGACGACGAGAACCTGGCGTCCCTTCTGGAAATGCATTTCGCCCGGTCGCGCGAGCCCCTGATGATCCAGCGCTATGAGGCCGCCGTCCGGCGCGGCGACAAACGGATCATCCTGGTGGATGGGGTGGCGATGGGGGCGATCAACCGCGTGCCCGCGGCGGGGGAGGCGCGGTCGAACATGCATGTCGGCGGTCGGCCAGAAAAAATCGCGCTGAGCACCCGGGATCGGGAAATCTGCGAGGCGATCGGTCCGACCTTGCGGGACCAGGGCCTGATCTTTGTTGGGATCGACGTGATCGGGGATTATCTGACGGAGATCAACGTGACCTCTCCGACCGGATTGCAGGAGATCGCTCGGTTTGACGGAGTGCATCTGGAGAAGGCGATCTGGGAGTCGATCGAGGCAAAGGTGGGAGCGTAGCGCAGGACGGCAAGTTCGCTGTTCTCCTTCCCGAAGCGGTGGCGTCCGCATGCACATTCTCGATGACGTTCTCCGACCCGGATTGCGAATTGTCTTCTGTGGCACAGCCGCGGGTACTGTATCGGCCGCCCGTGGAGCCTATTACGCGGGGCCCGGGAACAAGTTCTGGCCTATGCTTTTCGAGATTGGTTTAACGCCCTACCGTATGGAGCCCGCGAAGTTTCGCGAGGTTTCGAATTTCGGCATTGGGTTGACCGACATCGTCAAAGGGACGTTCGGCGCCGACAGCAGCCTGCCGAACGAAGCATTTGACGTGCCGGACTTCACCGCCCGGATACGAGCCGTACGCCCCGCGGTGCTCGCATTCAATGGAAAGAAGGCCGCCGCCGCGCTTTTGGGGCTGCCGACGAGGCGAATATCCTACGGTCCCGCGTCACCCCTGCGGGATTTCCCGCCGATTTGGGTCCTACCGTCCACGTCCGGTGCGGCGGCCAGATCCTGGGATCCTCAACCGTGGCATGCGCTCGCCCGGTCTTGCTAGCGCTCCGATGACCTGCGTCTCGCTACCGGTGCTCGGCCGTCGCCCCCCCTTCCGCCGCCGCCGCCCGCGCCAATGCCGCATCATCGTCGCCAACGGCGCCTGTCGCCTCATTGCCAATTCCAGGTAGGCCGCGTCGCACGCGGTCGGCCCATGGCGACGGGCCACCGCCGGGACCACCGCCTCTCCGGATCGCAATTGATCTCGGTCGGCGCACTCCTGGCAATCCGGCGACCGTGGGGGGTAATGACGATGGCGTTGCCGCGTTCCACGTGGTCGAGCATACGGGGGAGGTGGGTCTTGGCATCCGATGCCTGGATTTCGATCAGTGGCGGACTCCGTCCGATTGGTTGTTTCGACGGGTCGATACAGGGGTGACGTACGCCGGACGCAACGGCGCGAGCCACGTCGCCGTGACGCCCTCAACCACCGCGGCCTCAACCACCGCGGACGGTGCCAATGCCGGATCGAACGTCGTCCGCGGAACGCGCAGACGCTCCACCGGCTTCAGGATCGCGTCCACGGCATTGCACACCGAATCAGACAACCGCCCTGGTCTAGGGCACTGTCACGACCGCCCTTGCGTCATCGCCCCAAAGTCGTGGTCTCATAAAACGCCGCCAGATCGACCGTCAGGCCGATGCCGGTCAATTCGACCGCGTCGCCGACCTGCAACTTCAACGGTTCGGCCGGCCAATTGCCCTCGGGCAGGCGCCGCAACAACTCGGCCTCGATCCGCGTGCTGCGCACGGCCAGGATTTCCGTCACGCTGGGGATCGTCGTGTAGGTCCAGATATTGGTCCAGGTCTCGGCCTCATTGCTGGGAGACAGAATTTCGATCAGCAGCACCGGATCGGCCAGCATCAATTCGCCGGACGGTGGCGCACAGGTCACACCCAGGTCCGGAATGCGAAAATGGCACTTGCCGTAGACGCGGGGAACGATCCCCGGCGTGACGATCCAGCCGGCAGGACGAGTGGTGCGCGCGCAGATGGTTGCCGATCAGGCCGCCAATCTCACCCTGCAAGGCGCCGTGGTCTTGGCCGCCGAGCGCCCTCGGGACCGGCTCCCCGTCGATCAACTGCCATAGGCGGCCTGATGGATCGCCCGGATCCCAGGTCAGGAACTCGTCGACCGTCATGCAGCGGGCGCGCGTTTGCGGAGAGCGGCCATGCCGGCAGCCTATCGCAGCGACCAGTGGGACAACCGGCCGAAGAACCCACCCGCCGACCACCACACCGCCGGAAAAAGCTCCGCCCCCGCCCAGCGCACCCAACCGCGCCCTATTCCCCAACCCAGACACCCTGTCGGCCCCGTAAACCGCCCCCCAACCGCGCCAATCCAGCACAAACCCGCCGCCCCCGTGTTGCGGCGTTGGAAACCCCATGCTAGACGCGCCGCGCCGGTTCGGCCGGCCGATGTTCGTCCACGCCCGCGCCTCGCGCGGCCCAGCATAGGGAAACGCACGTGGCTTCTGAGGCTACGACAATCTCATCAGGCGGCGGTCTGACCGATCGCTACGCCGCTGCTCTCTATGCGCACGCGGATGAGCAGAACGCGCTCGACGAGGTGGTCTCGGAGATGCAGTCCCTCGGGCAGCTCATCGACGCCAGCGCCGATATCCGACGCCTGCTTGGGTCCCCCCTGATCGACGTGAACCAGTCAACCAAGGCAGTGCTCGCGGTTCTGGAGCAACAGGGATTCGGCAAGGCCGTGCGCGATTTCGTCGGCGTGGTTGCCACCAACCGGCGCCTGCGTGCGCTCCGCGACATCGTCAACGCGTTCGCCGCCCTGGTCGCCCAGCGACGCGGGATCATCACCGCGGATGTTGCGTCCGCCCACCCGTTAACCGACGTGCAACGCCAGCAGCTACGCGCCCGCCTGATCGAGGCCGGCTATGGCAACGTCAACATCAATGAGCAGGTCCAGCCTGACCTGCTTGGCGGCTTGGTCGTCCGGATCGGTGCCCGCCTCTACGATACCAGTTTGAAATCCCGGCTGCAGCGCCTGCAGTACGCCATGAAGGGAGCCGCCTGATATGGATATCCGCCCCGCGGAAATCTCGGAGATCCTGAAGAAGCAGATCGCCGCATTCGACACCGAAGCCAATGTCGCCGAAACTGGCCAGGTGCTGTCCGTCGGCGATGGGATCGCTCGCGTGTTCGGCCTGCAAAACGTCATGGCCGGTGAGATGGTGGAATTCCCCTCCGCTGGCCTGCGTGGCATGGCGCTGAATCTGGAAACCGACAATGTCGGCGTCGTGATCTTCGGCGATGACCGCCAGATCCGTGAAGGCGACACCGTCGCTCGCACCGGCTCGATCGTCGACGTGCCGGTTGGCAACGGCCTGTTGGGTCGCGTCGTGGACGGTCTCGGCAACCCGATCGATGGCAAGGGCCCGCTGACCGACGTGGTCCGCGGCCGCGTCGAGGTGAAGGCCCCCGGCATCATCCCGCGGAAGTCCGTGCATGAGCCGATGCAGACCGGCCTGAAAGCGATCGACGCGCTGATTCCGGTCGGTCGGGGCCAGCGGGAGCTGATCATCGGGGACCGCCAGACCGGCAAGACGGCGGTGATCATCGACACGATCATCAACCAGAAGGGTGCGAACGCCGGCGACGACGAGAAGAAGAAGCTCTATTGCATCTACGTCGCGGTCGGCCAGAAGCGCTCCACTGTGGCGCAGTTGGTTCGCACGCTCGAAGAGCAGGGTGCGATGCAGTATTGCATCGTGGTGGCCGCTACCGCGTCTGACCCCGCGCCGATGCAGTTCCTGGCGCCCTATACCGGCTGCACGATGGGTGAGTTCTTCCGCGATAACGGCCGCCATGCGGTGATCTTTTACGACGATCTGTCCAAGCAGGCCGTCGCCTATCGCCAGATGTCACTGCTGTTGCGCCGCCCCCCGGGCCGTGAGGCCTATCCGGGCGACGTGTTCTACCTGCACTCCCGCTTGCTGGAACGCGCGGCGAAAATGAATGACGAAATGGGCGGCGGTTCGCTGACTGCCCTGCCCGTCATCGAGACGCAGGCCGGCGACGTGTCCGCCTACATTCCGACCAACGTGATTTCGATCACCGACGGCCAGATCTTCCTGGAGACCGAGTTGTTCTTCCGCGGCATTCGCCCGGCGGTGAATGTCGGTCTGTCGGTGTCCCGCGTCGGCTCCGCCGCTCAGGTCCGGGCCATGAAACAGGTTGCCGGACGCATCAAGCTGGAACTGGCGCAGTATCGCGAAATGGCGGCGTTCGCGCAGTTCGGCTCCGATCTCGATGCCTCCACCCAGCAGCTTCTGGCCCGTGGCTCCCGCCTGACCGAGTTGCTGAAACAGCCGCAATACAAACCCCTGCCGATCGAGGAGCAGGTCGTGGCGATCTTCGCGGGCGTCCGTGGCTATCTCGACAAGGTCGATATCAGCCGCGTCGGCGCGTTCGAGGCGCAGCTTGTGGCCGGCCTCAAGGCCAACGGGACCGCGATCATGAATGCGATCCGCACCGATCTGGAACTGAAACCGGATACGGAGAAGCAACTGACGGCGTACCTGGACAACTTCTCCAAGTCGTTCAGCTAAGGGGCACCAGGCGCCATGCCCAGCCTGAAGGCACTACGGACACGCATCAACAGCGTGAAATCGACGCAGAAGATCACCTCCGCCATGAAGATGGTCGCGGCCTCGAAACTGCGTCGCGCGCAGTTGCAGGCCGAAGCCGCCCGCCCGTATGCGGAGCGGATGGAGCGGATGATTCGGGCATTGGCGGCTTCGGCCGCTGACTCGCCCAGCGCGCCGGTTCTCCTGTCCGGTACCGGGAAGGATCAGGTCCACCTGCTGATCGCGGTCACGTCCGACCGTGGGTTGGCCGGCGCCTTCAATGCCAGCATAGGTCGAGCGACACGGACACTTGCCCGCAGGCTGGAATCCCAAGGCAAGACCGTCAAGATCCTGGCTGTTGGACGCAAGGGACGCGATTTCATGCGTCGTGAGTTGTCCACCAGGATCATCGGCGACATCTCCTACGCCGGTAAGCGCCGCATTGACTTCAGTGACGCGAATGACATCAGTCAGCGCCTGATCACCATGCTGGCCGCGGGCGAGTTCGACGTTGCCACGATCATCTACAACCGTTTCCATTCGGTGATCTCGCAGATCGTGACCGAACAGCAGATCATCCCCGCGCCGCCGTCGCCACCGGAAGGTGAAACGTCGGACCAGGGCGGTGCGATGATCGAGTTCGAGCCGGATGAGGAGACCATTCTGGCGCGGCTGCTCCCCCAGGCACTGGCGATCCAGGTCTACCGCGCCCTTCTGGAAAGCGCCGCCGGCGAGCATGGTGCGCGCATGACCGCGATGGACAACGCCACCCGTAACGCCGGTGACATGATCAAGCGCCTGGCACTGAACTACAACCGGGCCCGCCAGGCCAATATCACCAAGGAACTTATCGAGATCATCTCCGGCGCCGAAGCAGTCTGATCATGCATCCGCATGAAGCCGTCTGATCTCGCGACCGCACCAAGAGGAACATAGAGCATGGCAAGCAACATCGTCGGACGCGTCACCCAGGTGCTGGGCGCCGTTGTGGACGTGCAGTTCGACGGCGAACTGCCGTTCATCCTGAATGCGTTGACCACACGGATCGAGGACCGCGTCCTGGTGCTGGAGGTCGCCCAGGAACTGGGTGAGCGCACAGTGCGCTGCATTGCCATGGACAGCACGGACGGATTAATTCGAAGCCAGGAAGTGGTGGATACCGGCGCCCCCATCAGCGTCCCGGTCGGGCCGGAGACGCTGGGTCGCATCCTCAACGTGATTGGCGAACCGATCGACGAACGCGGCCCGGTCAATGCCAAACAGCGCTATCCGATCCACCGTGCGGCCCCCAGCTTTGAGGAACAGGCCACCTCGGCCGAAATTCTGGTGACCGGCATCAAGGTGATCGACTTGCTCGCCCCTTACGCAAAAGGTGGCAAGGTCGGTCTGTTCGGTGGCGCGGGCGTCGGCAAGACCGTTATCATCCAGGAACTCATCAACAACATCGCCAAGGCGCATGGCGGCGTTTCGGTGTTCGCCGGTGTCGGCGAGCGCACCCGCGAGGGCAATGATCTGTACCACGAGATGATCGACGCCGGGGTGATCAAGCTGGGCGAGAATGGTTCCACCGAAGGCTCCAAGGTGGCGCTCATGTACGGCCAGATGAATGAGCCGCCGGGCGCCCGTGCGCGCGTTGGCCTATCCGGGCTGTCGATGGCGGAATATTTCCGCGACGAAGAGGGCCAGGACGTGCTGTTCTTCGTCGACAACATCTTCCGCTTCACCCAGGCCGGCGCCGAAATGTCCGCCCTGCTGGGCCGTATCCCGTCGGCGGTGGGCTATCAGCCGACGCTCGCCACCGACATGGGCGCGTTGCAGGAGCGCATTACGTCCACCAACAAAGGGTCGATCACCTCGGTGCAGGCCATTTACGTGCCCGCGGACGACCTGACCGACCCCGCACCCGCGACCTCCTTCGCCCACTTGGACGCGACAACGGTGCTGAACCGCCAGATCGCCGAACTGGGCATCTACCCGGCCGTGGATCCGCTGGACTCGACCAGCCGATCTCTCGATCCGCGGATCGTGGGGGAGGAGCACTATCAGGTCGCGCGTCGCACCCAGGAAATCCTGCAAACCTACAAGTCCTTGCAGGACATCATCGCGATTCTGGGCATGGACGAACTGTCGGAAGAGGACAAGCTGGTCGTGGCCCGCGCCCGCAAGATCCAGCGCTTCCTGTCGCAGCCCTTTCATGTGGCGGAAATCTTCACCGGCTTCCCCGGGAAGTTTGTGCCGGTTGCCGATACGGTCCGCAGCTTCAAGGCGATCTGCGCCGGCGAATATGATCACCTTCCGGAAGCGGCTTTCTACATGGTCGGCACGATCGAGGAAGCCGTCGCGAAGGCGGAAACGATGAAGGCGAACGCATAAGGCGCTTTCGTACTACGCACGCCATGTTGAGTTGCGGGCTGACCTGACGGTCAGCCCGTGTCCGCGACAGCGTCTCCGGTCATACGCGCAAGCCACTCGAAGCCGAACGGCAGCGTGGCACCGTTCTGAGGAAGATCGCCAACGCCGAGTGCATTGGAAATCGTTGGCCCAGAGAAGCTGCTGCTTTCCCGTTCGGTCGAAATGACGGTGATCCCGGCCGCAGAAGGCGACATGGGCATCCTGGAAGGCCACACCCCGATGATCGTGACGCTGCGAGGCGGCGCCATTACCCTCTATGAGGGTGATCGGGTCCTTGAGCAGCATTTCGTCGCCGGTGGCTTCGCGGAAGTGACCGCGGAACGCTGTACCATACTCGCGAATGAGGCTGTGCCTCTCGTCGAACTGAGCAAGCACGAAGGCGAGCGACGCTTGGCCGAGGCGGAATCCAAATTTGCCCAGATGCATGGTGCGGACACCGAGGACCAACTCGTGGCGTTGGACCGCGCCCAGGCCGCCCGTGCGAGGGTCGGAGCCGCAAAGGGATTGCTCACGGGATCGCGATAGGTTCGGGTGGCCGGATACGAACATCGAACGGACGGCCTTGCGCCGGCCCCTTTTGCGTCGCGAACAATGACGATCGCGATCTGGCCTGAGATACGCTGGGAGCTGACGCGTCGGGCGATCAGCGGGCGATTCAGGCTCGCGTCCCTCGCATGGCGCACACGAGCTATCGCCGAAACTTCCACACAATGACGAAGTTTATCTTGTCTGTCCGCAGACAAGCCGGGATGAGTTGCCCCACCCGCCTGACCGCATTTCATGGTCCTCCACGCCGGTTGTCAACCGCGCAACCGATTGCGCCCGTCTTGTGGTCCGGGGCAATCTTGCCATCGATCGCGCTGCACCGGTAATGAGCAGGGCTGATGCGACCGAGGTCATCCGCCTCGCCAACCCCGCGCAAAAAAAGGGCGGTGCGACCGAAGCCGCACCGCCTAAGTGGGTCACACGATTGCGCGTGACATCGGGGAGGAAACAGGACACCGGCGAACCGGCTCCGTGATTGCTAAAGTAGGCGAAACCTCTTACCAAAAGGTTAACAGGATCGTGTTTCATACGTCTATATTGCGCATAATCGTTAATAACACCAACTGAGAGTTGTTTTATGCCTGACGGCCACACCAGCGCTCTCAGCGGCCTGAAGATCGTGGAAATCGGCCATTACATCGCCGGGCCCTTCTGCACCCGCATTCTCGCCGATCTCGGCGCCGAGGTGATCAAGATCGAACCCCCCGGTGGAGACCCGTTTCGAGGCTGGGGCGCGACGGTCAATGGCAACTCCGTCTGGTTCAGCATCCATGGTCGCAACAAGCTGTCGGTCGAACTCGACCTGAAGCGCGATCGCGACATCGTCATGAAACTCGCCGCGCGGGCCGATGTCCTGGTGGAGAACCTGCGGGCAGGACAGTTGGAGCGCCTGAAACTCGCACCAGCCGATCTCCATGCGATCAATCCGCGCCTGGTGATCGCCCGTATCTCCGGCTATGGCCAGGACGGCCCCTACCGGGACAAACCAGCGTTTGGCGCGATCGGGGAGGCCATTGGCGGGCTGCGCCATCTGACCGGACACCCGGCCGGCAGCTCCGACCTGCCGCCACCACGCTGCGGCATTTCCATCAGCGACGATCTGGCCGGACTCTATGCCGCCATCGGGCTGCTGTCCGCCCTCTGGCAGCGTGATGCCACCGGCACCGGAGTCGGCCGGGTCATCGACGTCAATCTGGTCGACAGCGTTTTCAGCCTCATGGAGGGTATGCTGCCGGAATACGCCATGGACGGGCGCATTCGTCAGCCAGCAGGGGCCGCCCTTCCAACCGCTTCGCCCACCAACACCTATCCCTGCGCGGACGGCAAGTTTCTTTGCATTGCCGGGAATTCCGACCTGATTTTCGCGCGCCTTATGGCCGCAATCGGGCAGCCGGAGATGGCCAAGGACCCGAGCTACGCCACCAACGGGCTGCGTTGCGCCAACAGGGAGCCGTTGGACCAGGCCATCGCGGCCTGGACCCGCACGCGGCCTGCCAAGGAGGCCGAGGCGTTGCTCGACGCGGCGGACGTCCCATGCTCGCGCCTGTATGACATCGCCGATTGTGTGGCCGACCCGCATTTCATCGCCCGCAAGGCGGTGCAGTCGATCCAGGACCCGCTGATCGGCCGCACCTTGCATCCTGGACCGGTCATCCGGATGGACGGCGAGGCGCCAGACGATGTCGTGCGCTGGACCGGCCCCGCGGTCGGGGCACATAACGCCCATGTATTCCACAACCTGCTCGGGCTGCCGCAAAATCCCACCTGATCAAGGAGTTCTTGCATCTTTTTGCCACGGTGTCAGATAATCGTGCCACAAGCACTTCTGATACCGAGGGCAAATGCGCCACCTCACCTTTGTGTCCTGCCTCATCCTGCCGCTGGGCTTGACCGCCTGCGGTGGCGGCTCATCGTCGGGGGGAGCACGGGTTGGGGATTATGTCGGCGGAACGGTCCGACTGGAATGCGCACCGTTCGCCCGCGCGCTCACCGGGGTCATGCTGTATGGCCCGGCGGCGGACTGGTGGTGGCAGGCTGAGGGACGCTACACACGCTCCGCAAGCCCAGAAGTTGGCAGCGTGTTGGTCTTCCAGCGCTCCGGCCGGCTGGCCAGCGGACATGTCTCTGTTGTGACGAAGGTGCTGTCCCGTCGGGAAATCATGGTGTCCCAGGCCAACTGGGTCCGCCATCGGGTGACCGAAGACCAGCCAGTCATCGACATATCGGCCTATAACGACTGGAGCGAGGTCCGGGTCTGGTGGCCGCCATCAGGTCAGATGGGAACGACGTCATATCCGACCTATGGCTTTGTCCGCGCCTCGCGTCCACCCTCCCGTGACCAACTGGTCGCGGGGACGCCTCAGGCAATCAAGGTGGCGGCAGCGGGACGATAGACAGCGTCCACAGCGAACGCACCCCAATCCTTGAGATGAGAGCGCACTTCACGGCGGACCTCATGTCCGCCAACGCCAACCGCACTGTCCTGTCACAATACGCCGAAAAACCTCAAGCTGCTCGACGAGCCGCCAGCGCAGTGGGCAATTGGCTGATCGCTTGATCAATCAGGGCCGCGCCAGCTTCCGCGGTCAGCCCCTCGGCGATCACCTGGCGGGCAGCCGTGGTGGCAATTTCGGCGGCTGTCAGGCGCACTTCCTCGACGGCCGCCTTCTCGGCTGCCGCGATGCGGTCGATCGCCATCTGCTCCCGCCGTTTGGCTGCCGCCGCCGCTTCCGCCGTCGCGGCTGCTGACACCCGTGCCGCTTCGGCTTGGGCACCGGCGATCAAGTCGGTCGCCTCGCTTACGGCGTCGGCACGCCTCTTCTCGGCATCCCGCAGCATGGCTTCGGCTTCCCGCCGCAGCTTGGCAGCCTCTTCCAGTTCGGCTTTCACGGTCGCGGCCCGATTATCCAGTATCCCAGCCAGCGCCGCCCAGATTTTGCGGCCGAACAGAGCGAAAAAGATGACGAATGAGATGAGAACCCAATTTACCGGGTTATCCCAGAAGCTGTCATAGTGGTGCATGAGGCCCGTCCTTCCTAGCCGACGCCGCGCGCGGACATGGCAGCACCCACCGCGTCGCTCAACCGCGCCGGATCCGGAGCTGCACCGGTAAGCCGCGACACGACAGTCTCCGCCGTTTCGGTGGCGACCTGCCGCAATGCGCCCATGGCAGCCTTTCGGGCCAAGCCGATACGGGCTTCCGCATCATGCAACTGCTGTTCCAGCGCGGCATTCATGGCTTCCGCCTGAGCGGCGGCGGCCTGCTTGGCGCTTTCCAGCGCGGTATTGATCGCCGCCTGCGAATCGGCACGGGCCTTGACCGTGGCGGCATCCGCCTCTGCCATGCCGGCATCCGCGCGCTCCTTCGCGACCTGGGCACCTTCCAGGTCACGGGCGATATGCGCTGCCCGTTCCTCCAGCACGACCGCCACTTTCGGCAGAGCGAACCTGGACAGGGATATGTAGAGCACGACAAAGATGATCGCGCCCCACACCACCTGGCTGACGGTCAGCGGTGTACTGAAGTCGAGCTGAGGCATCCCGGCCGCCATGGCGGTGGCGGGGAGGATCAGCAGACCCGCGAATACGGTCGGAATGGTCCGGTGGAGCGGCGACATGCGCTGATTTCGGGCGCGCCTGGAGACGCGCCCTCCCTCGGTCAGACGAACAGAATGATGAAGGCGATCACCAGCGCGTACAGCGCGACCGCTTCTGTCAGCGCGAAGCCCAGAATGGCCAGGCCGAATACGTTGTCACGAGCGGCGGGATTGCGGGCCACACTGGCAACCAGCTGACCGAAGATCGTGCCCATGCCGATGCCGACCCCGGCGAGAGCGATCATGGCAATGCCGGCACCCAGCATCTTGGCGGAAGCAACGTCCATAGTCCGGTTTCCTTTCGTTATCCGGTTGCGGCGGGCGATGAAGCTCACCCGCGCTGGTCAAGGGGTTAAGGGTTGATGTCAGTGCAGGTGAACGGCGTCGTGCAGGTAGATGCAGGTGAGCACCGCGAACACATAGGCTTGCAGGCAGGCCACCAGGATCTCGAAGCCGATCAGCATTGAATTGACGGCGAGCGACAGGCCGGCCGGGACCAGGCCGAGCATGCCCACGCCTCCCAGCATGACAATGAAGCTGCCGAAGACCTTCAGCATCACGTGGCCGGCCATCATGTTGGCGAAGAGACGAACCGACAGGGAGATGATGCGCGAAAGGTAGGAGATGATCTCGATCGCGACCATCAGCGGCGCCAACACCGCTGGGATGCCTTCGGGCTTGAAGTAGCTGAAGAAATGCAGCCCGTGCTCACGCAGCGCGACGACCGTGGTCAGGATAAAGACGAACAGCGACAAGGCCAGGGTGACGGCGATGTGGCTGGTGAAGGTGAAGAAGTAGGGGAAAACCCCCAGCAGATTGCCGAACAGAATGAAAGAGAACAGGGTGAAAACGATCGGAAAGAATTTTTTTCCCTCCGGCCCTATGGTGTCGACGCACATCGACATCAACGTTTCATATCCCAGTTCGGCGGCGGCCTGCAGGCGTCCCGGAATCATCGCGCGCGGCCGCATGCCGAGCCAGAGCAGCCCAACGGTGAGGGCGGCCGCGACGACCATCATGGTATTGGCCTGAGTGAAATTCACAGACGACCCGATCGGGCCGAGATGGGTGTGCAGTTGGAACTGCCCCAACGCGTCGATGCCGCCAGATGCGCTAGCCACCCTATCTATCCCCCGTCCTCGGTCCCACTCGTCTTCGTTCCGCCCGTCCCAGGCTTGCCTGGTAGCACCTTGCCCGCCGGTTTCGGCGAGAACAGGCGCCAGACGTTCAGAACCCCAGCCGCGCCCCCCACCGGAACGAACGCGGCCGTCAGGATTGGCATCGTCCCGAACCAACGGTCCAACCCGTAGCCGATGGCAACCGCCACGACCAGAGCCGACACGAGTTCCAGTCCGACACGCAAGCCCAGCCCCCAAGGGGTCGCGCCGACATCGCCAGGCTGGCCTGGCTGCTTCGGTGGGGTATCCAACCCCTGCTTGCCACGGGCGGCTTTCAAGCGCTCCTGAAAGGAGCGATCGCGACCACCCGGTTCCTCGGTCATGTTCTCTCCTGGGATTCCCGTGCGGCAATCCCCTTGCCGGAAAGCGGGGGCTAGCTACAGGGGGGGGTGACAGGTGTCAAGAATGGTTGCCGCATCCTTAAGCGAACAACAACGTTCAGTCATGTATGGTCGGGCCTTGTGGCGTAGCGGCCACGTTTAACGATCGCCGCACTGGACATAAACCCCAAGGACCTAGACAAGCCGCGCCTCGCTCCAACCGTCCGTGAATGTTGCATTCATCAATGGTTCCGACCGCTTATGGCTGAACAGCCAAGCCGAACCGACGCGCGTATAGGTCTCGTGGTCGATCCCCGCACGCCACATCGCACGATTGCCCTCGGCCACCGTGCACGGCATGAACAGATACCATTGCGCGCGGGCCGTATCGCCATCCACGTAGATCTGCCCGTTCAGGCTGTAGTGGATCGCGAACGAAAAAATCCCAGCCGCCCCCTGGAAGAAGCCTCGGATCGCCTCCCGGCCCTGATAGCGGCCGAGGGCGGGGCTTTCCCACAGCGCGTCTTCCGTGAACAGCGCGGCAATACCATCCGCGTTGTAGTTGTCGTCGCACAACGCGGCATACCGTGCCTTGAGGTTGCGGATCGCCTCGGCATCTTCCAGCGCCCGCAACCTTTGCTCCAGGCGATCCAGACGAGCAGCGTCCGTTTGGCCGTTGGATGATGTCATATCGTTTCCTCCGTTTGGCCGTCATGCTCGGCCCGGGGTTCAGTCTGGCCGCCTCGGCTCACCCCGGCGTAGTCCATCGCCGCAACCCGTCCCAAGGCGGCCCGCAGCGCGGCGGCTTCCTGGGTCCCGAATGATCGCTCAAAGGACCGCTGCGCGTCCCGCCACATTCCGCGCGCGCTTTCCAACACCGAACGTCCCGCGTCGGTCAGTTCGACCAACCGGCTGCGGCGATCCGCTCCGACGGCCAGAGC